>Ga0208897_1001149_pt1 | contig 11146 bp, 10 predicted proteins | sample ColrivemetaGS697_FD_187594 | JGI IMG/M metagenome (GOLD analysis project Ga0208897, IMG submission 187594) | Estuarine microbial communities from the Columbia River estuary, USA - metaG S.697 (SPAdes) (version 2) | ecosystem: Environmental > Aquatic > Marine > Intertidal zone > Estuary | place...
AAAGAAGGGGGGGGTTCAACTTGGTGGAAAATGGGCGGGAAAACCATGTGCTCGGCAACCAGGACAAACTTCTACACCAAAATGTGGAAGTTCTAAGATGAAAAGAGCACTCTCTAAGGATGAGGAAGAATCCGCAAGAAAAAGAAAAAATAGATTAGATCCAAATCAACCAGAAAAGACTGGTGGAGCAAAACCAACCAACGTAAGAACTGAAGAAATGGACCTACAAGAAGTCAAAGATAAACCAGGTAAGGGTAGTGGTAAAAAGGATGCTTGCTATCATAAGGTAAAGTCAAGATACTCGGTTTGGCCTAGTGCTTATGCTTCAGGAGCATTAGTGAAGTGTCGTAAAGTTGGTGCTGCAAACTGGGGAACTAAAACGGAGGAGACCCATATGCACGAAGAAGAAAGATATTGCCCAATGTGCAAAAAGAGGGAAACTAGATCAGAATGTACCTATGGTGGTAAAGTGTGGGATAAGGTTTCCGTAAAGGATGAAGAATATTCAATGGCTAGATCTGAGTTGAAGACCATTGAAGATGCGGTAAAAAGACTTCGTTCAAAAGTTGAAATGGGTGAAGGAGATCTTGAAGCATGGGTTCAATCAAAAATAACCAAAGCAGCAGATTATATTGATACTGCCGCAGATTATATTGATAGTGGTGAAATGGAAGAACAATCATCATTTGAAGAAATGAAATGTTGGCCTGGATATAAAAAGAAAGGAACACAGACATTATTTGGAAAAAAATATAATAGATGTGTAAAAGCAGAAGATGTTACCATTGAAGATGCTGATGGGAATACATTTGCAGAAGTTGTAGATCTGATTAAACCAGAACCAATTAAAGGTTTTAAATCTCAAATTGATGAGGCATCTAGGCTTCAAGCACAAACTGGAAATGTGATTGCAATTACTCTTTCTTGGAGAGGAAAGTATTATGGTGTTAAGATGTTTTTCCCTCAGACTAAGATGCCTTCTAGATCTGAACTGACTGCTGAACTACAGAAAGTCTATCCTGATTGTAGATTAGTTAACCACTATGTCTCAGAAATTCAACCCGGCGCTCCTCTAATTCAAGCAGTTGGACCTCAAGGAGGTAGTTTTGCAAAGTCTGGTCCAAATAAAAATTATGTAAAACCTATGAGTGAAGATTGGCAAAAGGTAAACAGGCAAGATAAGACTGATGGATTAAGTCCTGCTGCAGTAAAAGCATATCGTAGAGAAAATCCAGGTTCAAAGTTACAAACTGCAGTTACTGAGAAAAATCCATCAGGTAAAAGGGCAGAGCGTCGTAAGTCATTTTGCCGCCGTATGAGGGGCATGAAGTCTAAACTGACAAGTGCAAAAACTGCAAGAGACCCTGATAGCAATATCAACAAAGCACTCCGTAGATGGAATTGTAATTAATAGTTAAGGTTTTTTTATTATGAGTTTTGCAATAATAAAAGTTCCGAAAGAAAGGTTAAACCCGGTAGTTGTAAGAAATATTGCCAGGAAACATTGGGGACTAACTAAAGAACAAATGGTAGGAATGCATGTTCATCATTTTCCCCCAAGAAGTGAGGGTGGAAGAGACATACCTGAACATTTGTATGTCTGCAGTCCAGAATTTCACAAAAAAGTATGGCACGGAGATGAATACTACATGAAAAATTTAATGAAAGCAGTAGAACATAATACTGGAAAAAAACAAAGTGAAGAGACAAAGAAAAAAAGAAGCGAAAAATTAAAAGGTAGAAGATTTGGCAATAACATTCCAGGAAGTAATAATAGTCACTTTAATAAGAAAATAAAAATTAAAGACATTGTTTATGAATCTTTAACTGATGCATCAAAACAATTAAATATATCATTACAGTGTTTGCACTATAGAATGAAAAATTGGAAAGATAGAGGATATGAGTATGTCTAATGATGTTTATTTGGGCAACCCTTTGCTCAAGAAGGCAAATACGCCAATTGAATTTACACAAGAACAAGTTCTAGAGTTTGTTAAGTGTAAAGATGACCCGGTTTATTTTGCCAAAAATTACGTAAAGATTGTAACTCTAGACCATGGATTGCAGTCTTTCCAGATGTATCCATTCCAAGAAAAGTTAGTAAGAAGGTTTCATGAACATAGATTTAATATCTGTAAGATGCCTCGTCAGACTGGAAAGTCAACAACGGTAGTTTCTTTCCTTCTTCATTATGCAGTTTTTAATGATAATGTAAATATTGGTATTCTTGCCAACAAAGCAGCGACGGCAAGAGAACTTTTGGATAGATTGCAGACTGCTTATGAAAATCTTCCTAAATGGATGCAACAGGGGATTGTTTCTTGGAATAAGGGATCTCTTGAATTAGAAAATGGTTCTAAGATTTTAGCGGCATCCACATCAGCATCTGCTGTCCGAGGAATGTCATTTAACATTCTATTCTTGGACGAATTTGCTTTCGTCCCAAACCATATTGCAGACTCTTTCTTCGCATCAGTATATCCAACAATTACTTCCGGTAAACAAACTAAGGTTATTATAGTTTCAACTCCACACGGTATGAATCACTTCTACCGAATGTGGCATGATGCCGAAAAGGGTAAGAATGAATATATTTTTACTGATGTTCATTGGTCAGAAGTTCCTGGCCGAGATGAGGAATGGAAAAAACAAACCATCGCTAATACAAGTGATCAACAATTTAAGGTAGAATTTGAATGTGAATTTTTAGGTTCAGTAGATACTCTCATTGCACCAAGTAAACTTAGAAACCTTGTCTACGATCATCCAAAGACACGTAGTGCTGGTTTAGATGTTTATGTTGATCCTGAAGAAGATCATGATTACTTAATAACAGTAGATGTTGCTAGAGGTGTTGGAAATGATTATTCTGCATTTGCTATTGTTGATATCACACAATTTCCACATAGGGTAGTTGCAAAATATCGAAATAATGAAATAAAACCAATGCTTTTTCCGAGCATAATTCACGAAGCAGCAACAGCATATAACAGTGCATATATTTTATGTGAAGTAAATGATGTTGGAGATCAAGTAGCAAGTATTCTTCAGTATGACCTGGAATATAATAATCTTCTTATGTGTTCTATGAGAGGTAGAGCAGGTCAGATAGTTGGTCAAGGATTTTCTGGAAAGAAAACGCAACTTGGTGTTAAGATGTCCAAAACAGTTAAAAAAGTTGGATGCCTCAATCTAAAAACCATGATTGAGGAGGACAAGTTATATTTAAATGATTATGAAATAATCTCTGAGTTGACTACTTTTATTCAAAAGCATAACTCATTTGAAGCGGAAGAGGGATGTAATGATGACTTGGCCATGTGCTTAGTGATATATGCTTGGTTAGTTGCTCAGGATTACTTCAAAGAACTTACCGATCAAGATGTAAGAAAACGTCTATATGAGGAGCAAAAAAATCAAATAGAACAAGATATGTCTCCATTTGGATTTATATCTGATGGATTGGATGAAAGTAGTTTTATTGATGATGATGGCGACAGATGGTATGTTGATGAATATGGAGACCGTTCATACATGTGGGAATATATGTAATGGATTTAGATAAACAAATAAAGTTAGGACACTTATTCCTTACTGATAGAAAATGTAGAATCTGTGGAGAAACAAAAAATTTAATCGATGGATTCTATAGAACACGTAAAGATCGTGGAGCAGTTGCTTCTTCATATGCATACGAGTGTAAGGAATGCACTATAAGCAGAGTTAACACTATTAAGAAAAAGTATCCATCATCACGAATTGATTGGGGTTATCCTGATTGGTAAATATTCACGTCTCATTTCCCCACTGGAAATACTCTTTTTAATAAATATTTCCAGTTAATCTGAGATTACGGAGAAAAACATGGCGACTCCTCAATTATCTCCTGGAGTATTAGTCAGGGAGGTTGATTTAACAGTAGGAAGAGCTGATAATGTATTAGATAATATCGGTGCAATTGCTGGACCCTTTGCAATTGGCCCCGTAGATGACCCAATTGATATCACTACAGAAAACGAACTAATAGATGTTTTTGGAAAGCCACTTTCCACAGATGCTCAGTATGAGTACTGGATGAGTGCATCTTCTTTCCTTTCATATGGTGGCGTACTTAAGGTAGCAAGAACTGATGGTGCTAACCTAGTAAACGCTAACGCAATCAGAAACTCCTCTGGAATTTCAACCGCTGGCGAACCAAATCTCAAAATCAAGAATTTTGACGATTATGAAGCAAATTATGCTGACGATATTGCAAACTACATTTTCGCAGCTAAGAGTCCTGGTTCCTGGGCAAACGATCTTAAGGTATGTGTAATTGACGACAAAGCAGACCAAATTATTACTGTTGGTGCTGCTGCTACAACATTCGTTCAGGTTGGTTATGCAGTAACTACAACCTTAACCAATGTACCTTCTGCTGGCGTAGGAACTACTTCCCTTTTCAATGGATATCTTAAGGGTATTGTTACCGGAATCGGAGCAAGCACTTTAGATGTTAAAGTTGTATCTGTAGTAGATACTGTAGGAACTGAAACTAAGGTTGAGTATGCCCAACTTTCGCAGTTAAGATCATTCAAACCATCCACTTCAGGTGGTTCTATAACAGTTAATGTGATAACTAATGCGGGTGTTGCTACTACAAGCGTAACAGTTAACACTGGCGCCAATCCAATCCGTGATTGGTACGATCAGCAAACCTTAACTCTCACAAATACAAGTATCTTCTGGAGATCAATTGCTCCCAAACCAGGTACTTCCCAGTATGCAGTTGATAGAAACGGTAAGAGTGATGAAATTCACGTTGTAGTTGTAGATGATACTGGTTCTGTAACTGGTATTCAAGGAAACTTACTTGAAAAATTCATCGGACTATCTAAGGCAACCGATGCTATCTCTGCAGTCAATTCTCCACAGAAGATTTGGTGGAAGAATTATCTTGCAGTATTTTCAAAATATCTTTATGTTGGAGACAATCCATCAGATGATCTAAATGTAAATGAGGATGTGGTTCCAACTGGATTTAGTTCTGGATTTACTGCAAATACTACAGCGGAAGGTCTGTGGAATTTAGATTCTCAAGATAGAACATACAGTGCTCTTGGAAACGTAACTTATAACCTTAGTGGTGGTCAAGATTATTCTGCTTCTGGTGGAATGACCGCAACTTTAGGTGATTTATTTACTTCATACAATCTCTTCTCCAACAGAGATGAGATTGCAGTTGATTACTTAATTATGGGTCCTGGTTTAGGGAACAAGTTCGAATCACAAGCAAAGGCAAATCAACTTATTTCTATTGCTAATAATAGAAAAGACTGCGTTGCTGTAATTTCACCACATCGTGCAGATGTTGTTGATCTTACAAATACGGACACTCAAACTGATAACGTCTTAGAGTTCTTCTCACCACTTGCCTCTTCATCATATGCAATTTTTGATGCGGGATATAAGTACACCTATGACCGTTTCAACAACAAGTTCCGTTACATTCCATGTAATGCTGACGTTGCCGGTCTATGTGTAAGAACTTCTATCTTTGCTTATCCTTGGTTCTCACCTGCAGGACAGCAAAGAGGCATCCTGAATAATGCTATTAAATTAGCGTATAATCCAAATAAAGCACAGAGAGACCAACTCTATCCTCAGAGAATCAACGCAATCATCAACAAACCAGGTATTGGTATTCTCCTGTTCGGAGACAAGACTGCTCTTGGATATGCATCCGCATTTGATAGAATTAACGTTCGCCGTCTATTCCTAACTGTAGAGCAGGCACTAGAAAGAAGTGCTGAGGCACAACTCTTCGAACTGAACGATGAGATTACCAGAGCAAACTTTATCAACATTGTTGAACCATACCTACGTGATGTTCAAGCGAAGAGAGGTCTATATGGATTCTTCGTTCGTTGTGATGCAACAAATAACACTCCAGATGTGATTGATAATAATGAGTTTAGAGCTGACATCTTCCTGAAACCAGCTAAATCAATTAACTATGTAACTCTAACCTTCGTTGCAACCAGAACTGGCGTAAGCTTTGAAGAAGTTGCTGGATCTGTTTGATCATCTCAATAAATTAATTAAACAGGAGGATTAAAAAATGGCTACTCTCAAAAGTCTCTCACAATTCAAATCAAAACTAATTGGCGGCGGTGCCCGCCCCAACCTTTTTGAAGTTTCTTTGAATGTACCAGGCGCTGCAGCTGGAGTAAATCTGGGTCTGCAAGGTGATGGTGATGGTCAGTTTGATGCTGAAAAATTCACTTTCTTATGTAAGGCAGCTGCTTTACCAGCATCAAACATTTCACCCATTGAAGTTCCTTTCCGTGGTAGAACAATGAAGGTTGCTGGCGACAGAACCTTCGATACCTGGACTATCACCGTTATCAACGACGAAGACTTCCAGTATAGAAGAGCATTTGAAGCGTGGATGCAAAACATTGGTCAGTATTCTGATCACAGTGGTTTGACTTCACCTGTAGATTACATGGCCGATGCTACTGTATTACAACTGGGTAGAGGAACTCAGAATGGAGGAAATTCAGATTTCACTAGTGGAAGAACTCCAGGAAGAGAAACTGGTACTGGTACAGGTGGAAATGCCTCTGTTCTAGCACAGTATAAGTTCAAGGATATTTTCCCAACTAGTATCTCTGCTATTGATTTATCATATGACACTACAGATACTATTGAAGAATTCACAGTAGAATTCCAAGTTCAATACTGGTATCCTGAGCGTCCAGGTAGCAATACTGCAGAAGGATAAATAGAAAGAGCAGTATAGATCTTTTATTTAAATTATGGCGAAACTATTTGGTTTTTCGATTGAAGATAACGAACCATTATCAAATACTACAATTTCCCCCGTTCCTCCTAACAATGAGGACGGGGTTGACCACTATTTAAGTAGTGGATTTTTTGGTTCGTATGTCGATATCGAAGGAGTTTATAGAACAGAGTTTGATTTAATTAAAAGATATCGGGAGATGGCGTTACATCCAGAGTGTGACAGCGCCATCGAAGATATTGTAAACGAAGCAATTGTAAGTGACACTAATGATAGTCCAGTTCAAATTGACTTGGACAATTTGAATGCTAGTGACGGCATTAAAAAGAAAATACGTCAAGAGTTTAAGTATATTTTAGAACTTTTAGATTTTGATAAGAAATCTCACGAAATTTATAGAAACTGGTATATTGACGGAAGACTTTATTATCACAAAGTCATCGATCTCAAGAATCCTGAGGCAGGAATACAGGAACTGAGATACATTGACGCAATGAAAATGCGTTATGTAAGACAAGCAAAGAATAAAGAAAGTGATAAGTATAGAGTATCTAACCGGAACATTGATAATCCAATGGATTATGAGTTCCCCGAGATTGAAGAATACTTCATTTATCAACCAAAAATGACTTATCCAACAGGAACTCCAGCACCTGGAAATCTTGGAGGATCGAATGCTGGTGTTAAAATGACTAAGGATTCTATCACTTATTGCACCTCAGGATTAGTAGATAGAAATAAGGGATCAACACTTTCTTATCTTCACAAGGCAATCAAGTCACTTAATCAACTTCGTATGATTGAGGACTCCCTTGTTATCTACAGATTATCTCGTGCTCCCGAGCGTAGAATTTTCTATATTGATGTTGGCAATCTTCCGAAGGTAAAAGCAGAACAATATCTTCGCGATGTTATGATGCGTTATAGAAATAAACTAGTCTATGATGCAAACACCGGCGAAATTCGTGACGATAAGAAGTTCATGGCGATGCTTGAAGATTTCTGGTTACCTCGGCGCGAAGGTGGAAGAGGAACTGAAATCTCAACTCTTCCCGGAGGACAAAATCTTGGAGAAATTACTGATATTAATTATTTCCAAGAAAAACTATATAGATCTCTAAACGTTCCAACATCAAGAATTGGTGGAGATGGAGGATTTAACTTAGGAAGATCATCAGAAATTCTCAGAGATGAAGTTAAGTTTAGCAAATTCGTATCAAGATTAAGAAAGAGATTTTCTTATATGTTTAGCGATATGCTCAGAACTCAACTCATTCTTAAGAATATTATAACCCCAGCAGATTGGGATATTATGAATGAGCATATCCAGTACGACTTCCTATATGATAACCATTTTGCAGAACTTAAGGATGCAGAACTATTGAATGAAAGACTGGGAATGGTTCAAGTTGCAGAACCTTATGTTGGAAAGTATTTTTCACAAGATTATGTAAGACGTAAGATTCTTAGACAGACTGATACTGAAATTATCGAACAAGATGCTCTTATCAAAAAAGAAATTGAAGATGGAGTTATTCCAGATCCAAGTCAAGCAATTGATCCAGCAACTGGAATGCCTTTAGACCAAACATCCCAAATGGATCTTGGACAACCAGTAATGGAACCAGATCTTAGAACTGATAATAAAGCAACTCAAGTTGATACAAAATCAGTGGAACTACCCAAGGGTGGTGAGATATAAATAAAAACGATTATTAATTTTGGATTATAACAATGGATGATTTAATGGACATGATTGTATCTGATTCACCTCCATCTGAGATTAGTGATAAGATTAAAGATTTACTATTTACAAAAGCAGCGGAAAAGGTTGATGAGTTTAGACCTGAAGTTGCAGTAAGTATGTTTGATCAAGGATCACAAGAAGAGGAATGAAATGAAATCTTTCAAGCAATTTATCTCAGAATCGGTTAATATTGCTGGAGATTTTACAGGAAATCTCTATATAAACTCTCAGCAAGAACAACCACAACAAGTCGGTGAAGAATATGTTGCCGATATTATGTGGAATGGGAGTTTGTATAGAATGGAATTAGTTACTAAAAATGGAATTCCTTCAACTAGAGAACTTGGTGAGCAACTTCAAACCGAGTATCCTGGAGCAGTTGTTCATCAAATTTATCCTGTAGTTGAAAAGAATTTAAATATTAAAAACGCAAAAAGATACCACCCATCAAAGTTGGAATGGATTGATTAATGGCTCAGTGGAATATAACAACTCAAGATTATTTAAACCAAGAGAGAAGTCTTTTTGAGATTTTTGGTGCTGCGACCAGAGATGGAAAAATTGTTGATAATCTCAATAGATTTCCAGTAAGTGTAAATCCAGATGCTTTCGGAAGAACTAGAATATCTCAACCACTTACACTTTTTGATAGTTCTCACAGATATAGAGACAATAATCTTTGGGATAGTTTGATTGTAGGGACTGGTTCTACAGTTGGATTTGCAACTACTCAAGGTTTAATCAATATTGGTATTGGAACTACTGCTGGTTGTTCTGTAATTAGAGAGACTACAAAAGTATTCTCATATCAACCAGGAAAATCTTTACTTGTTTTAAATACCTTTGTTCCCGCAACACCAAAAGAAAATCTTAGACAAAGAGTTGGATATTTTGGTGCTGATAATGGAATGTATTTTGAGATTAATGGCACAACTCCTTACTTTGTAGAGAGAAGTTTATCTACTGGGACTTCAACTTCAGTTGCACAATCTGATTGGAATATTGATAAATTAGATGGAACTGGTGTTTCTGGTATTACATTAGATATTACCAAAGCACAAATTCTTTGGATGGATATTGAGTGGTTAGGTCTTGGTACAGTCCGAATGGGATTTGTGATTGACGGAAAGTTTGTTCATTGTCACTCATTCCATCACGCAAACTTAATTCAATCAACTTATATCACAACAGCATCTCTTCCTTTAAGATATGAGATTGCCAACACTGGAATTACTACAAGTAGCAGCACTATAAAGCAGGTCTGCTCCACTGTAATTTCAGAAGGTGGTTATGAATTGCGTGGATTGCAACAAGCAGTAGATACTCCAATTACAGCACCAGTAGATTTACCTTCTCCTGCAGGAACTTATTATCCAGTTCTTTCTATTCGTCTCAAAACTTCTCCAGATAGATTAGATGCGATTGTAATTTTGACCGCACTTTCACTGATGGGAACTGGAAATGGACCACAATACAACTGGCAAGTGAGAGCATCAGCAACTACTACTGGTGGCACTTGGACGAGTGCTGGTGTTGATAGTGCTGTGGAATATAAGATTGATGGAGGAACTGTGAGTGGTGGAAGAATATTAGCATCTGGTTTCTTCTCATCATCAAATCAATCTGCTGCATCAGTAGATATTCTGAAAGAAGCACTATTTAAGTTTCAGTTGGAAAGAAATGGACTGACTGGAACTCCTTATGAATTAACACTGGTAGTTGCGTCTGATACTGCTGGTGCTGATGTTTTTGCTTCATTAGATTGGGAAGAAATCAGTAGGTAATTGAGTATTTTATAAATAACTAAAAGTGTATTGTTAGAATAATGTCTCATAGACCAGTTGGAGCTGGCGCCTCGTTTACATTTAGCGCAGGAACTGCTACCACATCATCATCATTTTCAGTTCAATCTAGTGTTCTAAGAGTAGTTGCTGTTAATAGTGCTGCACACGTTTTGGTTGGAGGTAATCCTTCAGCAACAGTATCAGACTATTATGTACCAGCAGGTGGAACAGCGACACTTGCATTAACCAAAGCATCAAATAGAGTTGTTGGTGTTACCACTGGAGCAACAACAGTGGTAACTGTACCCGAAGGAACTCAAGTTCCATTTGCAGTTGGTGATTATGTTTCATTAACTGCTTCTGGACAATCTTATTATGATTTCACTCATCAAGAGGTCTTATCAGTAGATACTTCTGCTGGTGTTGATGGATATTTCCAAACTAGAATGACTGTTAATTACAATTCGAGTGGTATTGTTACGGCATTCTCATCACCCGACGCAACCATATCAAACTCAAATAAAGTTTCTGCATATGGTGCAGGATCTGGAACATTGTATTATCAACAAGTACAAATCTCAGGAGACGCCTAAAATGAAACTAATCAGAGAAGAGATTGAAAAGGTAGAAGTTTTAACTGAAGGTTCTGGAAAGAATCAGAAACTATACATTCAAGGACCTTTCCTTCAAGCAGAATGCGTAAACCGTAATGGTCGTATGTATCCTCGTTCCATTATGGAAAGGGAAGTAAATCGTTATACTGAACAGTATGTAGAAAAAGGTCGTGCTCTTGGCGAGTTAGGTCATCCTGATGGTCCAACTGTA
>Ga0208897_1001151_pt1 | contig 11138 bp, 24 predicted proteins | sample ColrivemetaGS697_FD_187594 | JGI IMG/M metagenome (GOLD analysis project Ga0208897, IMG submission 187594) | Estuarine microbial communities from the Columbia River estuary, USA - metaG S.697 (SPAdes) (version 2) | ecosystem: Environmental > Aquatic > Marine > Intertidal zone > Estuary | place...
ACGACCACGAGCGTAGTCGCGGGAATCACCAATGATATGCCCCGCCTTGACTATTCGGGGGGCGCTTCGTGTCCTTCGCTTTTGTTGGAGCCATCGCGCCAAAATTTGGTAACGCAGTCGGAATTTTTCGGAGCGTGGTCTAATACTGAAGACACAACGGTAAGCAGCAACAATGCGCTTTCCCCAGAGGGCGTGATAAATTCAAGCAAGTTAATCCCGCAAGCAACAAGCAATCTTCACCGAATTTCTGAATCGTTTACCGTTACCCCATCAACGCCTTATACCTTTTCAGTATTCGTTAAAAAGGCGGGTTATGATTACTTCCTTATTCGTACTGGCGATGGCACTAACAACAATGTGGGCTTTGATTTAGCCAACGGCACCGTAACATTTGAGGCCAGCGGTTATAGTGGATTCATTGAATCTTTCGGAAACGATTGGTACCGCGTTGGTTATGTAAGGTCGTTTGCTGCTTCTGCGGTTACAATTTTCTTGCGTCCGAATCCAACCCTTGTAGATTTTACGAGCATTCCAGCATTTACGGGTGATGGCACAAGTGGCGTGTACATCTATGGCACGCAAGTAGAAGCGGGCAGTTACCCTACAAGTTACCTCCCCACCTACGGAACATCCGCAACGCGCACGGCAGACGCAACTCAATCGGGTACACTTTCAGCGATTAGCGGTGGCGAGGTTTCTTTCTTTCTTGATATTGATGGCGCACCAAATCCATCGTCTAATTCAACAAGTGCAAACTTTCAATGGTATTTTACAAGTGGGCACTGGGTGGCTTGGAATAATAACACAACTTCAAGCCATCGCATAAGAGTTACAAGTGCTTTGGGAAATGAATACTTTGCGGCTGATGTTAGGCGAGATGACCGATGCAAAATTGTGGCGTTATTAACGGCAACTGAAGCAAAGGTTTATGCAAATGGTGTTTTAGTAGGTACTCAAACCATTGATGCGGATTGGTCTACAACAAATGGAATTTTCACAAGTATTACCAATGCCGTAGGCGTTGTGCCAATTAAACAAATGATTTTGTTCCCAATAAGATTAACCGATGCCCAAGCCATTGAATTAACCACGCTTTAAGATGAAACTACGCAAATATGCCTTTAGCACCCCATCACAATGGGCCACCGCAAAGGCCAAGATTCAAATAACTGAAACCGACGATGAAGGCGTTACTTCATCGCATTGGGACACCTCAAAGGTGGTCGCGGTGGTGGAACTTGGCAACCTCGTAACAACCCCCGCCGTCTATGACGAGGAGGGGAACGAAACTACCCCCGCCACCTATTCCGACAAGTATAGCGTGGACATTCTTTGGAAGGATGAACCCCTAACAACCTCCTTCAGCACATACGAGGTATGGTGTGCGCCTATGGGCGTTCACGCTATGGGAGGGCAGAAAGTCCGCGAAGAGTGGGTTGAGGTGTGCAAGAGCAAGAAGCCTGAATTGTTTCCAACACCAAGCGATATTGAATAATGACACGAACTGAATCAGTAGGGGCTACCTTCTTATCTACGGCAGTAAGTTGGCTGACCATTGACATCAACCCTTTGTTGTCGGGGATGGCTTCTTTGTTTGCTATTGTCTTGTCTGCGTTTCTGATTTATAAGACATATCTTGAAATTAAGATCCGCAAAAACCAACTGAAATGAATTGGATAAAGAATTTATTGAGTGATGGCGATGCCGTAAGCTCAAAGCGTTTTATTGGATTGATTGGTGCTTTGACTCTTTTGGTGATGCTGGTAATAAATTCCTTCAGCCCTCAAACGATTGGCCCTTCTGATGGATTGGTGAATGCCGTTTTGGTTTTGACTCTTGGTTGCTTCGGCTTTACCTCTTTGGATAAGTTCGCAAAAAAGTAATGGCAAAGATTCAAAGCGCAGCTCTTCGCGTATCCAAGAGCAAGAAGCGGGGAAAGCATTCAAAGCAAGAGAGCCCCAATAAGGCGAGCAAGAATTACAAGAAACAATATAAGGGCCAGGGGCGGTGAAGCTCTCAAAGAATTTCAGCCTCGGAGAGATGATCCAAAGCCAAACGGCCATAAGGAAGAACATCGACAATAATCCGAACGGAGATCAGATCTTAAACTTGATCGATCTATGTGATAATGTGCTCCAACCTCTTCGGGATGCTATTGGCCCGATCCGTATCTCTTCCGGGTTCCGTAGTCAAAAGCTCAATGTGGCGATCGGGGGAGCAGCAAGCTCTCAACATTGCGCCCTAAATGGCGCAGCGGCGGACATTGATATGGGGGAGAAGAATGCAGAGGTATTCGAATGGTTAAAGTCGAATGTGGATTTCGATCAACTGATATGGGAGTTCGGCGATAAGAGCAACCCTTCCTGGGTGCACGTTAGCTATAAAGAGGGAAAGAATAGAAATCAAATATTAAAAGCGATCAAAGAGAATGGAAGAACGAAATACCTCAAGTTTTGATGAATGGCTTAATGATTTGGAAGATGTTCCAACTGCCCCGGCTTGCTCGATTGATAACCCTGAGTGCGATTCTTGCGGCTCTTAATTCGTGCGGTGGTGCGAAATCAAACCAAACGAATGTCATTGTGCGGGACACTCTTGTGGTAACGAAAGAAAGAGTTCTGCACGACACTCTGATGATCCAAAAGGATACGATCGTTTATCAAGATCGCGTAAGGGTAGAGCTTAAATATCTTCCAGGAGAGAGAGTAATGATTAAGGCGGAATGCCCCTCGGATACGATCCGGGTGGAAACGATTAAGATCGTGAATCGGGAAGCTCCAAAGGGAAAAGGAATCTCCTGGGAAGCTTTGGCCGGATGGATCATCGCGCTGCTCTCTCTGCTTGTGATCATTAAGAGCGTGATCAATAAACTGCTTTGAGGCTATTTAGAGCCGATTTAAGAGCTTTTCTTATCTGAGTGGATAAGTTATATGTCCCAAGGGGAGAAAGTGCAGCAGAGGCCAAAAGCCTCAGGCTGCTTTTTTTATTTGGTGGATTGGGTGAGATCTATTATTTTTTACAACTTAACTAAGTTAACTAACTTAACTTAGTATTCTCTTTCAGAGAATATAACTAACTAACTCAAGTTAACTAACTGATGGGAAGCAAGGAGCTCCAGCGGGCCAAGTGGGCGAGGATAGAGAACGGCGAGGAGCCGGATGATTATCAGAATCCATTCTTATCACATTTCGGGTTTATGGATTATCCATTAACTCCGGATCAAGAGAGGGTAAGGCGAAAACTTAAGCAGCTTCACGGATATGAGTAAAAAAGAAGATTGGTTTTTTATTTATTGGGAAGAGAATCCTAATTTTGTAAGTGATGAAAAAGAAAACCCCGAAGTATTACATCGGCAAGCACAAGCAGATTGAGGCGTTTGACGTGGTGCTTGATTTCCAGGAGGACAATTATAATCTCGGGACTGCGATCACGTATCTGCTAAGGGCTGGCAAGAAGCCAAATAATCCAATAACGCAAGACATCAGAAAAGCGATCGCTCATCTTGAGCGGGAGTATGAACATCAGGTTCAGAAATCAGCGAATCACTTTGAATATTTCAAGTACAACAATGCCTCAGCAAAACCCTACACCGATGGAGTGGAAGTATTATACAAACAAAGCGATCCGGCGGAAGATTGATCATCTGCTAAGGAATGCAGCGGGCCTCTTTGCTAATTGCGGGCCCTCCCTGGAGGATCGTAAGAAAGCCCTCGAGCTTGAGCAAGAGTATCTCTCTCAGATCTATGATCTCGATCCCCATTTTGCCGAGCGTTGTGGATATAAGCGTTAATGTAGGCAAGGTACCATCCTTAAACGCTTTCTATGCTGGCAAGCATTGGATCGTAAGGCAGAAGGCGAAGAATAAATTCAAGAGCGAGATCCTGGATCAGCTTAATCAGTATGATCCGATCAAGCTTAAATCGGTAACGATCCGGGCAGAGGTTAACTATCGGTATGATGTGGATAACTGCATTATGGTCGTAAAGTTTGCGATGGATGCTTTTAAGGAGTGGGGAGGGATCGATGATGATAACCCCAAGCATTTCAACAAGTTACAGATCGTGTACAACGAACTGCTCCCGAAAGATAGCGCAAAAGTTTTTTTCATTGGAGAGAAAAAAGATTAGGATTTGTTGATAATTCTCTTGATATTTGGCTAAACCAAAACAAAAGAATGATGAATTACAATCTCTCTCCTGATTCTTATGAATCAATCATCTCGATGCAACAAGCAGAGATCGAAGCTCTCCGAAATCGGAATGAAGCTCTCGAATATCTCAATCGAGTAAACTCAAACCAAGAGGCGGTCATAAATGCCCAAGCGCAGACGGATGCCTTTATCTTCAAAAAGCTTTTTTCGTAATCTTTAAAATCAAATAGAATGGCAAAAATTGTAAGTATCACCCCGACCGGCCAATGGCAAGAATTCCACAAGATGGATGTAACATTTGACGATGGTCAAGCCGGAACGGCATTCAGCAAGAGCCCAACCCCCTGGTATGCGGTGGGCGATGAAGTCGAGTATTCAATCAATGCAAAAGGATCGGTAAAGATCAGCAAGGGAACGGGCGCTTTCGCTGGAGGCGGCAGTTCCTATTCAGGAAGCTCTCAAAGCTCAGGCAGTTCCTCCAAAGATCAGCAGATCGCTCGGAGTGTGGTATTCAAAGGCGCAGTCGATTTGGCTTGTGCTGGCAAGATTCAGATCACGGATATCCCCGGCTTCGTGGATAAGTATCTCTCTTGCGTATTGGATGCCCCAGCTCAGGGCGCAAGCTATGCCCAGCATTTTCCTGAACAATCTCCTTTCTAATTATAGGCCCGCTCCGGCGGGCTTTTTTTATCTACATTCGGCACTATGCTGACACACCCATTAATCGCCCGAAGCGGCGATATTATGACCTATCTCGAAAAGGCCCGGAAGGGACAAATTCAGGAGAGCTCTAAATTCGGAGCTCCTGAGATCGATGATTATCTCCGATTTAAGAAAGGCAACTTCATAGTCGTAACGGGCCACGCCAATACCGGAAAGACGCATTCGATTCTCTTTCTTATGCTTATGCATTCGATCAATAACGGAACGAAGTGGCTGGTTTATTCCTCTGAGAATGATGTTAGATCCATCACGCGGAAGCTGATTGAGTTTATCGATGGGAGACAAATCCAATATATCGAAGAGGAGCGCTTTTATCGGCATCTCGATTTCGTGAATGGCCACTTTCAGTTTATCGATAACGAGAACCTTTTCGATGTGTTCGGGCTCCTGGAGGCTGCGGAGATGATTTATGATGAGTGGGCTTTCGATGGAATGCTCATCGATCCATATAATTCCCTCACGATTAACCAAAAGCGTTTGGGTAAAGTATCGACTCACGATTATCATTATGAGGCCACGAGCAACATCCGGGTATTCTGCAAAAAGTTCGGGGCAATGGTTATCGTAAATACTCACCCAGCCACGGAAGCTCTCCGGAGATTGCATAGCGGCAACCATCCCTATAAGGGGCATCCGATGCCGCCGATGGCTTCAGATGTTGAAGGGGGCGGGAAGTTCGTGAACCGGAGCGACGAGTTCATCGTGATCCACCGGTATACGCAGCACGAGAGCGATTGGATCTTCACGGATATTCACATTCGCAAAGTGAAGGAGCTTGAATCCGGCGGGAGGCCTACGCCCTTGGATCAACCTATTCGTTTGGAGTCAATGAAATTTAACGTCGGATTTATTATAAATTTAAAGAGCTTAATCAAGCACAAGGAATCTAAACAGCAAACGGATGTACCCTTCTGATCCAACATTTAATGAGCTGCATCTTCGAGAGAAGCAAATGCTCCTCACGGCGCACTTGATTTGGCTTAATGATATAGCTCAGGATGAGCAAGAGGTGAGCTATCAAAACGATATCATTAATCGCCTGATCGATCTCGTGGAGGTTCAACGATGTATGGATTATTTTATCGATTATGAAAGATCAGCGAATCGATTCTTAAATGAGGCTCGCCTCGAGAATGCAAAGCTCAAGCTCAGTAACAAAGAGATGGAAATATTAATCGACAAATTACAAAACGCCTTAGATAATGCGGCCTCGAATCTTTAACAACTTCCAGCCCGGGGATCATATCCGATCCAAGAAGGGAGAAATCTTTCAAATCATTGAGAGAGAAACATTCTATTGCAAAGGATGCAAATGCAAAAAGCTCGAAATTTGCGATACCATAAAGGAGAAGACCACCCTCGTTATTCAATCTCAGAGAGGGCGCTGGAATATGTCCTTAATGGAGATGAATGATAAGTATATTAACAAAGAGATTGATCAAGTAACATTCCACCAGGGATTATGGAGATAGGAGAATTAATCGCAGCAAAGGAGCTTTTCTTTAGATCGATAAATATCGAAGATGATAATTCCAGGAAGCGGCCCATCGTTTATGCCCGCGCAGCTTTTGCCGCCGCCTTCCGGGCGGCTGGTCCGACTCGCCTGGGATCGGTAGTCGGAAGAAATCACGCCTCGGTAATCCATTACCTGAAGATCCACGATCAGCTGAAGGATTATGAGGATTATCGCGCTCTCTATGAGCGGGCTAAAGAATTCCGAAAGGATATAATGAATGGGGAGGATCTTCCCTTTCTGACTCACCGAGATTTGGTAACGATGATCCAGGAACTTAGGAATGAATTAAGAATCGAAAAACAAAAAGCCGAAGAGTTATATATTTACAAGGAAAAGTTTTTTAAATTAAAGGAATTCCTATGACGTTTCGCATCTCTCCCCTGGTCGGCATTATGTTCGGGATTAACTTCCTCGATTGGGGTGAGAGCGGATATGATGATCTCGGATATAGATATGAGCTCCAGCTCGCTCTCGGTGTTTTCATTATACAGATCATCTCGTGATACTCGAGATCCTCGCCGATAAACATTCCGATTGGATCAAGATGGTTCGATCCTTTGGCGCGGATCTTCCCCTCGCGGAGGATATAGTTCAGGAGATGTACGTTCGGCTCCACAAGTATGTAGATGATCCGGAGAGGATAATGTACGGGGAAGAGGTGAACACTTATTTTGTTTACATCACGCTTCGGAATATGTACTTCTCGATCAAAAAGGCTCAAGCGAAGATCGAGTACGTAGATATCGAGCTCCTGGAGGATTCCCTCGTTTATGAGGAGCCTAACGTTCAGGAGCTGGAGAGCTTTGATAATCTTATTGAGCGCATTTGGGGGGACGTGGAAGATTGGCATTGGTACGATAAAAAGCTTTTCGAGATCTATCACAACTCCCCGATGTCGATCAGAACAATAGCCGAGGAAACGAAGATCTCGGCAAGGTCTATTTTTAACACTTTGAAGAATGGAAGAGAAAGAATCCAAACCGACTGCCGCGAAGAGTACGAAGCGTGGAAGGCCTCGAAAGAAAGCCCAGGGATTAGGTGATACGATCGAGCAGATCACAACGGCAACGGGGATCAAAGCCGCGGTCGATTGGTTTGCCGATGCCACGGGCATAGATTGCGGATGTGAAGCAAGAAAAGAGAAACTAAACGAGCTCTTCCGATATAAGAAACCGGAATGCTTAACAAAGGAGGAGTTCGAATTTTATTCGGAATTCAATAAGCGCAGATCGCAAACATTATCGGTAACAGACCAAAAAGAGCTGCTCCGGATTTATAATCGCGTATTCAGAACGCAAGAGCAACCGACATCGTGCGGATCTTGCTGGAAGGGGCGGCTAACTCAATTAGATGCAATATTCAGTACCTACGAGTGAGGCCCAGCTCTTCGCTTTTGTTCAGGAGAAATTCCTGAAGGATTTAGCAATGAGCGAAGAGAAGTATTCTCGGTACGATTGTTATTCTCTTTTGTATCGGATGGATATTGAGCTTAAATGTAGGCGCTCCCATTATGATGACCTCTTGATTGAGCGGAGCAAGCACGACGCGCTCCTGGAGCGAAGCTTGAAATTCGGAACGACTCCGGTATATATCAACTCGACGCCCCTTGGCGTTTGGGCTTTCTATATTGGGAGGATTTATATCAAGTGGGAATCGAAGGATCTCCCAAGGAATACGGATTTCGGGGATCAAGGGAAGATCTCGAAGGAGATCGGTTATTTAAATATCGGATCCGGAATCAAACTCTTATAATTATGCCCATCCCTGAACCAAAAGGATCGGAGAATCAACAAGAATTCATCTCTCGATGTATGAGCGATCTCTCCGAAGAATTCCCCGATCAAGAGCAAAGGCTCGCGGTCTGCTACGCTAAATGGCGAGAATGATCGAAATCGATTAGATCCAGGCTAAAAACCTGGATTTTTTTATTTTGTTTATTTGTTGAAAAGATTCTACCTTTGAGTATAATCAAAAACCAAAAACAAATGAGCACTTTCCCTCTCTCCATCCAAAAAGCAAATTTCAAGGTTAGCGCGAAATTCCCAAGCCTGAATAAGAACAACACTTGGGAAGAGTATGAATTTCAAATGATCAAGACAGAGCCTTCGGCAGCTTTGGTAACTGAGATCATCGTTCTGACTGATGAGAGCTTCGAAGAGTTTAAAGATTCGCTCCTTGAGGATTATCACTTCCTCCAGGGAAAGGGCGGATTCGATTCCGATGCAGATCTCCGCGAGGTAAATTCTTTCTATGAGTATTCTCCCGAAGAGCGCGAAGCCTGGGCGAAGGAAGCCTATCGGCTCTCGGTTCTGATTCAGAACACTAAAGGCGAGAATATCCTGGTCGATCCTCAGGGCTATTCTTATGCCCGTTATTGCGGAAAAATTTCTTAAATTCATCCAGGGGGCTAACCACCCCCTTTTAATTCTCTCCAATATGAAAAAGCCTGAATCCTTAGAAGATTACAAAGCTTATGCTTTCGGGATCGCAATGATCACTTTCTTCTTCCTCGCCCCATTTGCAACCATTAAGCTCCTGAGCTATGTGTTCTGAGTTTGGCGCCCCTGATCCCTATGATGAGCCTGAACGCTGCGAATATTGCTACCAGGTGCTGGATTACAATGGAATTTGCCTTGAATGTAATTATGAAGATTATCACGAGCTATGATTGAAGAAACTTATCTCCACATCGAAATGATATCCCCGAGATCCTGGAGCGGAATGCCGGATTCGGGAGAGATGGTCGCTGAATTCGAGGCAGTATGCCCGGGAACTGACAACCTTATTTTAACGATTCCCCTTCACGAGGATTTCTTTGACTTCGCCGCGGAGTATTGCCGACAATATAAAATTCACATTGAAAAGAAAATAAAATGATTCAATTATTAAACAACGAGCGATGGGATCAAGAGGCGATCATCGAAAAGATGAGAGAGGATGATTTCTATTATGGGCATCTCGGTAAAAATGCTCTCTCTTCGACGGCTTGTAAGCAGCTGCTCGATTCGCCCAAACAATATCACTATATCACCAAGTATGGGCAAGATGATTCGGCTTCCTTCAATATTGGCCGCCTGGTCCATCTGATGGCCCTGGAGCCTCATCGTATGGAGGGGATCGAGATTATCGAAGTTCAATCCAGGGCAACGAAAGCTTTTAAGGAAGCTCCGGAGGGCTCGATCACTCGGAGGGATTATGAGGAAGCTCGGAGGATAGCCGATGCGCTGCTCCGGAATGAATATGCTCTTTCTTTCTTTCAGGGATGCGAGTTCGAAGTTCCGGCGATCGGAATGATCGGAGATCTCCCCTTCCGAGCTAAAGCGGATATGTACGATCCGGATCAGAAATTTATCTGCGATCTGAAAACAACGGCAGATCTGAAGGCTTTCCCATTCTCTGCGAAGAAATACTCTTACGATCTTCAAGCTGCGATTTACTGCGAACTCTTTGGGGTATCTCCCGAGAATTTCATCTTCATCGCCATCGATAAGAGCTCTCTCGACGTGGGAGTATATAAGATCTCCGAATCTTTCTTTCTCAGAGGGCAAGAGAAGCTCAGAGAAGCGATCTCCATCTTTAAGCGGTATTTCATCGAGGGAGAGGATATCGATTCATATACGATAATCGGAGAGCTGGAATAGGGGGAAGCCGAAAACCCTTCAGAGTAGGCAAACAAATAAAATGGTTCCAATGCAAACGAAGCAAGAACTCGTAATCAAATCAACAAGCGATTACAAAAAATTCAAGCCCCTTTCCGGAAACCGGAAGGTAAACGAGCCCCATCTAAAGAGGCTCCGGAAATCGATGGAGAATAAAGTTTTAATTTCTCCGGTGATAGTGAATGAGAACTTCGAGGTGATCGATGGTCAACATCGGATCCAGGTGCTCAAGGAGATGAGCTCTCCGGTTCATTATTTAATGGTCAAAGGATATGGCCTCAATGAGATGCAGCTTTTAAATTCAGCCTCTCGAAATTGGGCCGCCGATGATTTCTTGAACGCATATATTGAGGCGGGGAATCCTGAGTACGTCAAGTACAAGCAATTCAAGGATAAATACGGCTGGGGCCACAACGAATGTATGCGCATCCTTTCGGGCGATGAATTGCGCTCGATTGATTCCTTCCGAAATGGGAAGCTAAAGATTCATAACATCTCCCAGGTTATCGAATGGGCAGAGCGGATTGAAATGATCAAGCCCTATTACGATGGGATCAAGCGGAGAGCTTTTATTTATGCGATGATCAAGCTCTTTAAGAATCCGAATTATAATCACGCAACCTTCCTGGGAAAGCTTCAATATCAATCTGCTCGCCTTGTGGATTGCACTAACGTAGATCAGTATACTCTCCTGATTGAAGATATTTATAACTATCGTAACCGAGAAAAAGTATCTTTACGATATTAAGGCGATGAGAGATCAATTTATCCGGATAGCGATGGCGAGGCTGAAAAAAGCCTATCCATTTTACCCGCAGAGGGTAGCGATCGCGGCAAAGATGTATCGAGAATGGATAGATCGAAAGCCGATCCCTTCGGAGGATTAATCATTTAAGGGGAGGGAGGGGCGAAGCTTTGGAGAGTGTTTTTGGTTGAACGTGCCCCTCCCGAACCTTTTATGGCTCAAAATGTCAAACAAATGAGCCACAAAGTGTAAAATAGAAACCTTTAACACCAAAGAGAAATGAAAAACAAAATGGCAAAATTTAAGAAAGGCGACCGAGTTCGCTACATTAGAGAAGTTGGAGAT
>Ga0208897_1001157_pt1 | contig 11116 bp, 8 predicted proteins | sample ColrivemetaGS697_FD_187594 | JGI IMG/M metagenome (GOLD analysis project Ga0208897, IMG submission 187594) | Estuarine microbial communities from the Columbia River estuary, USA - metaG S.697 (SPAdes) (version 2) | ecosystem: Environmental > Aquatic > Marine > Intertidal zone > Estuary | place...
TCAGCAATCATATCTTCTACTTTCTTTTGGTCAAGTGTATTATTCTTATTCTTAACTAGAAAGTCTAACATAGTTGCTTGGACTTTACTTAGTTTCCAACGCTTTGCTATATCTATTGTATTACCAGTCTGTGCCAAAGCAACAATAGAATTGCCATTATCTTTTACTTTGTTCAAGTCATTCGTTGATAATCCTATAACTTTACTAACACCAGTCTTAGCCATATAATCTAATATATTCGCAACATTGTTACCTGAAAGAACTTTTCCCATTTCTTGCCACACTCTTTCAGCACTTATCTTTTGCAAACCTTCTGCATTTGAACTGATTGCTTTTAGAGTATCTTTGTCCCAGGTAGGTGTTGAAAGTCTACCTTGAAAACGAAAGTATCTTAATATTCTCAAATAGTCTTCTGTGATTCTTTCTTCTGGGTCACCGACAAACTTACTAACTTTATCTTGTAAATCATCCATACCACCGAAGTAATCAAATACATTACCTTCCATATCCATGCTCATAGCATTGTATGTTAAGTCTCTGCGTTTAGCATCCTCTTCCCAACTCTTAACAAACTCAACTTCAGCGTGTCTGCCATCAGTTTCTTTGTCTGCTCTTAGTGTTGTGATTTCGTATGGTTCGTTGTCTAAGATTGCAGTAATAGTGCCGTGTTCTAATCCAGAAGGTATATGTCTGATACCTGCTTTATCAAGTATAGCCATCATTTCATCTGGCGTAGCATCAGTTGCCAAGTCAATATCTTTTGGTGTTTTATCTAAAGCAAGGTCACGAACTGCTCCGCCAACTACTCTTAATTCATAGTTGTTACTCTTAAAAACTTTATCTAGTTTTTTAATAGGCGAAGTTATTACAGACTTTACGTCTAGCAATTCTTCGTGTAATATGACTTCATTAATTCTCATATCTGTATTTATCAGTTATGTCAATGGCGCCCATAAAAAACCCCTCACTGATGGAGGGGTTTTAAACTAAACTCTCTAGTCTGTTATATTTAATATTATAATGTTTCGCCAGTATTTCTGATACGAAGTGGGATGTAAATGAACTCAACTGCTTTCGCTGGTTGAATTGCAACATCTACCCACAATTCATTTCTATCGATTCTTGCTGGTGTATTATTAGACTCATCACATACTACTAAGAAATCAAATAAACCTCTTTGAGTAACAAGGTTGCCACAGAAACGTTCTACTGCGTCTCTCATATTGTCACGTGTAATCTTATCGTTTTGCTCGAATAAGAATGCACGAGATAATTGGTCTAAGTTGTGACGCATATAGTTTGTCAAACGAGCAACATTAACTCTATCTAAAGCACTAGCAGTCGCTTGTGTAGTCTTCTGACCATATACTGCCATTCCTGTTGATGGGAAATCTGCGATTGGGTTAATACGCTGTCCATAAAGAACATCACGCTGACCTTCGCTAAGTTGTACTTTAACAAACTCATCTTCTGAGTTGATGTAACCAACTTGTGTTGCGTTTGAAACTACACCACGAGTAAGACCTGCTGGAGCAAACCATGGGAATGAAACTTGGTCTGAGAATGCAATTGTTCTAAGAGCGATTGCTGACGAAGGCATAACTACATCGTTACCAGATAAGTCACTTGACAAACCATGTGGATAGTAAATTGCCGCGTAAGTTTCTGCTGGAACATTCGCTGATGCCCATGCTTTCAATGATGTTGAATCTGATTTCAATGACATAGGAGTATCGCCAATTACGAATGCGATTTCTTTTTTGTCTTTGTTCAATGTAATCATTTCATCCATCAACTCATAGTATCCTGGAGCAGAAATCAAGTTAAAGTAAACTGCTTCTGAACGAATTCCGTCATTTGATGAAATTGCTGATTGCATTGCTTCAACAACCATATGTCTCTGTGCATCTGGACCAAACTTGCCTGAACCATCTGCATTAACACCTGAAGCCCATACCCATTTACCGCCTGTATATTTCTTAACATTGTAAGTAGAGTAATCCATGTTAATCATCAGAATATTTTCTGGATGTAAGTCTGGATTCGCCGCTGAGGCGTGTGCTGTTCTGTTGTTTGCTACACCGTTTGAATCGTAAGGTGCATCATGTGAATAATGACTGAATACCATTCCGTTTGTAGATGACTGGTCTGCATTGTCTAGTTTGACCCATGCTGAACCTGACCAACGATATACTGTTGCATAAGGAACTGCATCGCCGTCTACCCAAATGTCACCAGTTACTAATGATGATGTACCGTCTTTGCGTTTTGTTGGAGCACCTGAAACTAGTTGACATTCGCTTGGAGCAACACCATCTGTGTCTTCTGACCAAGCATACTTCTGCCATTCCATAGTACCGCCATTATTGACGTTCTTCATAATCTCAATATTAAGATTTGCGTTGAACCAAAGTGTACCTTCTGCAATCGTACCTGTGATTTGTGTATTACTTGCTTGATAAGATAGTGCTTCGTAAACCGATACAATAGTCTCATCTTCTGCGAAACCAACTGCCGCTTTACCTGAAGCGAAAACGATGTTTAATTCTTTACCGTCTGTCTTAGTGAAACGAATTTTATCTGTTCCAACTTTCTCAATACTAACATTTGCTGTATTTAATGGAACACTTGCTTGTAAAGATGTAATTAATGCATCTAAAGTGATACCTGTAGGAGTAAACTGTGTACCCTCAACTGTGAAAACCGCAGTAATACTTGATGTGTTTGGAACTGCACCTGAAGTAACAACTGTAGTAGTTGCACCAGAATGTCTTCTTAGTTCCCAGAAACCAAGTCCGTCAGCCGCTGTGTTATACTTTGTATAGATATCACCCATATCGTTATTGGCTGTCTGAGCCACATCATCGCTTGTGTGAATTGGTGCTTGAATTGATGTAAATAATCCTGATGTCGAATTAAAAGATGAAACATCTACATCTAAACCACCACCTGCAGTCGCTAATCGAACATACATATCACCGGCTACTTGTGCTGAGCCGTCTGATTGTGTAGTTGGAGCAAACATAGAGAATTGGAAGTCTGATGAGCCTGTGTCACCACATACAACCCAACCGTTTGAAACTGTTTTTTCATAATATGTAACTTTAGCAGTAGATGTAACAACTGCAAAATCACCAACAGAACCATGTGTTACAATTGGGTCTGCAAAGCCTGATGAGTTTACTGTTTCTACTAAGCCTGTTCCCGGTGTGTCAGTTAAAACTGAAACTGTTTGGGCTGCCCATGCAGTACCTGACCACTTGAACAATCCGAAATCTGTTTTCGAAGTATTGTGCCAATGTGTTCCGTTTGTGATAACACCTGCTGGTGCTGTTGAAGATGCTTCTAGTTCTGATAAGTCAACATCTGCACGAATAACGTATGCGTTATTTGAAACTCCTAGATATTGATATGCCGTTAGTAAGCCATACTCACTTGTTTCAGCGCCGTGAACAACTGAACCACCAACTTGATGGAATTTAGGTTCGCCGAATGTTTCGACTAACTCTCTTTGTGATGATACTAAGTAGGCAACACCGGCATTTGCTGGAATTGTTCCAGACGCCGTTGCACTTCCTGATGCATCTGCTTTGTTACTTGCTGTCGCAATAACTAATAATGGTAGGGTACCTTGAGTGGCTGCCGCATATTGCGACTCGTCACTAACTGTTACTGATACACCCGGTGATACTAATGTAGCCATAGTATTTTCTCCTTGGTTGATTAAATTACTAAACGTAAATGTATTTCGTTACTTGTATTTAGTCAAAAACACGGAAAAACACTGTTTTTAGGGTTAACTACGTAGACAACTCATCTGAAACTTTACTATATAATGTCTCTATTGTGTCATCATTGTAAAGTATGAAATCGAACTTATCATTTGTGTCAATCCATCTCCACTCACTTTGATGTACCTTTGGATATTTTTTTGCCATAAGTGATGAGTTTGTAGTATTATCTAATATCGCAACTCCCCACCATTCTGGTAGTTCGCCTCGTCTGACATTCCAAACTTCACCGTTTAAAGATTTTATAATTTCTATCTCATTTGCAAATCTTACATCGGGAACTATGTAGTTGTTTTGAGGATTATTGATAATCTCTTGCTTGACTAGACTAACCCAAATACCGTCATAGAAACCATTACGCATACAGTCTGTGCCGAACTCTTGTAGAACAAGTCTAGGTGTTATTTCTCTACCTGTTTCATTAGTCCAAAACTCGTCAACAGTTTCACGCCATTGTCTGCTTTCTACTGTATCACCTTCTAACATAGAACGGTCCCAACCGAATACAGTTGCGACTCCATCTTTGAGTTTATCTGCGAAACTTAATTTAATATAATTGTGTTCTTCGACTAGAATGTCGGCGACTGTGCCTTTACCTGAACTGATTAGTCCTGTAATACCGATTATCATTTGATTGTGTCTCATTGTCATTTTGTAATAATTTATTATATCACAAAAAATGTCTGGTTGTCAACCGTTTTCTGAGGTTATGTCTCGGGTTTTTAAATCTTTTAGAATAGCGTCTTTCATATCATCAGTATAATCGAGCCAATCGAATATTTCATTCATATGACGTTTGCATCCGATACAGAAGTTTTTCTCGTTATACTTGCATACACTTACACAAGGACTTTTCGTGTTGAGTGGATGAAAAGCCACTCTTAGCCAATCATAACACCTAGCGGTGCTGACCCGTCAATATACAACTTCAATTCAGTTTCTAACTTTTCTATATCTGCCGCGGCATCTGCTTTTAAGGAATCGCCGTTTAATGCAACTCCACCCTGTGCGCCAGGAAGTGTAGCGAATTTAGAACGGGCTTCACCAATCATTTTCTTACAATATGCTAATGAATAATCTCTCATCCAAGATTTTAAGTAAGGGTCTACTAGTAATTGGTCATCCGGTCTTTCTAAGTAAACGTGAAGAAGAACTATTTCATCTGCTCTCATTTTTCTTAAAAGTTTAATCTTATGAGTATTTGGGTTCCAGATAAACTGTATATCAGTTGCCGCAACTCTATTCAGAGTTTCACGGTACTGAGCAAATAATTCATAAGTTGATATACCACCAACGTGGTTGTTCATAAAGAAATACGAATTTGCATATGCTAATTCAAATGGATCCATATCAACACCAGCAGATATACCATGACCGAAAGAACGATGATGTACTTTCTTTACTTCTATTATCTCTGCAGGTAGTGTATATTCGTCTTGGTCTTTTTTAAGTTGAATTGTATAGAAGTCTTCTTCTACTGCATTCTCTGAACGTTGTCTAATCTTATCTAAAGCAATATCAATTGCAAGGTCATAGTGTTCTGGGTCTAATTCAATATCGACCATTCCGTCGCCAAGCAATAGTCTGATTTGTTTAATTACATCGTTTTTTATTTTATTGCGTTGTTTTGCCATTTTTGACCCTCAAGTATGTTATAGTGAAACACTTATAACAGTATTTATCAAAAAACTTTGATAATCAGGCTATGGGCATTAAATCTACCATTCATTTTAACTTCAACACTATTAATAGCATCAAATTCTTTGTTTAATGAGCGTTTTGCTATCTTCTTAAACGTTGCTAATTGTTCTATTGGCTTTCTAAGTGTCTTACATACACTTTTTTCTTCACTAAATCCTTGAATAGTAGTACCTTTGACACTCAATCCTGAGCCATCTCTCTTTAGTCCCATCGGGTCGACATTTGATGCATGATATACTCCTAGTTTTCGTGTCTTAGAGTTATATACGATAGCGGTGTTTGCCCCTACTAAGTCTGCTGGATTCACACTAATTGACTTAGTTTCTGGATGATGGTCTAAATATTTAAACTTACTGACTTGTTTTTCAGCACTGACTATCTTCTTCTTACGAGGCTTTCTTGTCACTTTACCCTTTAGTACGATGTTGTCACAAGCATCCATAATAGATTTGTACATCTTAAACTGGTTCTTTATTGCACCCTTAGATAGATGTGAATAACCTTCTTTAAGTTGCTCATGCATGTCTTTATCAAATTCTGTCATACCTTTAGTACTAGGAGGATTTACAAGTTCTGAGAAATCGTCAAAGGTTGGCTGATATAATGATGCTATTATCTTAGCATGATTTGGTTTTGCACCAACAATTAACAGCATTCGTTGTGGGTCGAAAGTAGTCAACATCGATGTAGACCCATCAAACTCTTCAATATATTCATCTATCTCTTCTGACATTTCTAAAGACTTATTGAATAGAAGTTGTTGAATAGATGGTTTATACTTAGTAGAAACTATTTCTTGTTCTTCGTCTTTCTTTACTTCTTTGATTATTTTGCCATGAGAAATAACATCTTCTATTTGTCCTTTGACAGAATCAGTAACATTACACAAAGACGTTGCTGTAATACCGTCTAATGTATCTAAGTATTCAGGAATACCAACATGATTCTCTGGCATACCCTTTGATAATGCCCTAACATATCCAGCAAGAGTACTTTTAGTTCTCCAGTCTTCGGCTGCCTTATATGATTTGATATCTTCTTTAGAGTAGCCATTGTCTTTCATGTATTGGACTACCCAAGGAACAAAATCTTTGGATTTGTAATAGTAACTATAATAATATGGAGTTCTTGCACGTTCTCTATAATATTTTTCTGCGGTCCAAGTGTCTGAGCCTTTCCAATCAGGCTCTAGTCCTGTAATAGACTCATCTGAAAGAATATTTGCTTTTTTGTTCTTCTTTTTCATTGTTTTTATAGCCACGTTGTCCTCATCATTTACTTTTATATATCATCAATAAGAGTTATTATAAGTGAGATTGGTCATTTTGTCAAGTTTTCCGTTATTTTTTTAATTTACGGGCTGTTTTAGTGTTCTGGTCGAGTTCTCTAATTCTTCTTAAGATATTGATATCAAGTGCATTTATCAGTAAAGCACTTCTAAAATCTTCACTCTTATTTGGCATCGTACTGTGTAAAGTTCTTGCATTATACATCAATGCATCACCAGGATTTGAAACAAATTGAAATCCATCTCTGACTAACATCTCATCATAGTCGCTCTGATTCTCTTCAATATCTTTATAATAATACATTTCATGGTGTGAACCTGGAAGAACACATGTTGCTCCATTCTCAAGTGTAAACTTATCTAATGGTATTATACATTGTACACCAAACGTTTCATCATTTGATATACGAGCATATTCTTCAAATCTATAAGGCGTATCAATGTGTGCCCTAATCTTTGAACTTGCTGGTCGAGTCGTAATACAATCTACTACGTGAATGTCCCATTCTTTTCCTTGAAAGAGAGTATCAAAGTATCTACTTAAGTTATCTACAATGGGCTGCCACATCTCTCTAGGTGGGACTCTAGTCCACCAGACGTTATATTCTCTACCTTTACGATGTTTCCCGTAGTATTCCCCATTTACAGCGTTACCACGATGTATATTCTCTGGGTTCATTGCCCACATTTTAAACTGCTTAACAGTAAAAGGAGAAATTAACTCTTTTACTGACAAGTATCCCTGTTCATTCATTATTATATACCTTCCTAAAGGGTTATTTATAAATTTTAAAATTATATCACTCTATTATATGATAAATACAACAAGAAGTCAACTTATGGAGAAAAATACTTATGGCAAGATTAAGCCTCTGGAATCCTAAAAAGGGTAACGATTACAAATTTATCGACAAAACAGTCAAAGCACATTTTGACCATGGCGGCACATCCCTATTGGTCCATAAGTATATCGGTTCACAAGATAAGGGTTCAGCAGATTATGACCCTGCCTCTCCAGCAATACAAGACTTATTATTCTTAGAGAATCGTGATAGAAAATATGAAAAAGATGTATTCGACTTAAGAGGAGTATACACTGTATCTGACCAAGACTTTGAATTATCACAATTCGGAATGTTTTTAGGAAATGACCAACAAGTATTTACTCTTCATTTAAATGAAATGGTTAATCTACTAGGTCGCAAACTAATGACTGGTGACGTAATCGAACTTCCTCATATGCGTGAAGACATGATGCTAGAAGGCAATGATGGTACTGAACCTGATGCTGTCAACCAATATTGGGTTGTACAAGAAGCAACAAAGAGTGCTGAAGGATTTGATGCTGGTTGGTGGCCACATATTTGGCGTGTTCGTTGTAAACAATTACAAGATACACAAGAATACTCAGATATTCTTGGTACTGGTGAAGAAGCAGATGACTTGAAGAATATCTTATCAACATACAATAAAGAACTTCAAATTACTGATGCTGTCGTACAAGAAGCACAAGATAATGTTCCTGGAAAATACTGGGATTATAGAACGAACAATCTACAGTATGCTACACAAAGTAATCATCCAGACGATGTAGACTATGCCACTGTTGCATATGGAAAAACATTTCCTGATAGTCCAGCGGCAGATTCTTACTTCTTAAGAACAGACTACACACCATCAAGGTTATTTCAATACAGAGATAACAAGTGGTTCAGAATTAACGATGACGATGGAGCATGGGAAGTTGGACATGCATTGCATAATCAATTTATTAACAATAGTGGAACAGTAGTCTTAGATGATGGGACCACTATTACTTCAAAGGTCAATCTGTCAAAAGCAGTAAGACCAAAGGTAGACTAATATGGCACAAAATCATTTCTATGACAATCAGATTAGAAGATACATTTTACAGTTTGTAAGAATGTTCAGTGGCTTCACAGTTAAAACTGGAAGAAAAATGAACGATGGCACAACTGATTATTATATTCGAGTTCCTTCAAGGTATGGAGATGTATCTCGTATGGCGGCAACTATTCTTAAAGGCAACTCTGAAAATGTAGTATCCTCTGCCCCATTTATTGCATGTTGGGTACAAAGTTTACAACCAGATAGACAAAGACTACAGGAGCCATTTTTCAATGATGCTGTAAGTGTTAATGAAAGAGGATTTGATTCTAATACAAATTCTTATACTAGTGAACCTGGACAGAAATACAGTGTGAAGAGATTAATGCCAGTTCCATACTTATTGAATATGCAAGTTGATATTTGGACTTCAAACACTGACCAAAAACTTCAACTACTTGAACAAATCTTAGTACTATTTAATCCAGCATTAGAAATTCAACATAACGATAATCCAATAGATTGGACAACAATCACCACAGTAGAAATGACTGACTTACAGTGGACAAGCAGAGGAATACCTGCAGGCATTGAAGACCAAATTGATATTGCAACAATGATATTCCAAATTCCTGTTTGGATTAATCCACCAGCACAAGTAACAAGACAAAATACAATTAGAAATATTATCAATAACATTTACACATATTCAGATTTAGATAGCATTGATTATGACCCAGATGCATTTGAGTTTTTTGCAGATTTAAATGCACAATCTAGTGTAATCGTTACACCAGATAACTATGCATTAAAAATATACCAAGATGGTTCAGACATATTTGCTAAACCATATGCAAATGGAAATTATGATGCTAGTATTTCATGGGACACCGTTCTTAAGAATTACGGAACACTAGATTCTGGTGTATCAAGGCTTAGATTAAAATATCATGGTGAAATAGAAGACCTTAATGCTGATGTTATCGGAACATTATCGTCTACTGGCACAGTAGATACACTTGCATTTACAATTGACACTGACACTCTACCAACAAACACTGTGACTGCCGTAGACAGAATTATTAATGCCTCTACAGCAAAACCAGGATTTAATAGTATTCCTAATGTTGCAATGGGTCAACGATATTTAACATTAAATGAGGCTGATAGCAGTAGTGTATGGGGCATTAATGTTTCTGCTAATGACATCATAGAATATAATGGCACAGAATGGGTAAAAAGTTTCGATGCTAGTTCTAATTCTACAAGAGAGTATGTACAAAATACATTCACAACACAACAATTCAAGTTTGATAAGGGTGAATGGACTGATACATACCAAGGAATATATGAAGGTGGTTATTGGAGGCTAGAATTAGTAACGACTCCGTAATGAAAGTATCAAAGATTAGAGCGACTGGTGGTTGCATCATCGCTAAAGACACTCATAGACTACTTCTTCAACAAAGAACAATAGAAGGTTCGTTTCCTAGAAACTGGGCATTCTTTGGTGGTAAAGTTGAAGAAAATGAAAATATAGCCCAAGCACTATTACGTGAACTATCTGAAGAAATCGATTTAAATATTAAAGATGATGTTGTTAAAATATATCCCCTAGACCAATATCATACACGAAACTCAGAGTTCAGTTACTACTCTTTTGTAGTACTAGTAGAAAATGAATTTATACCAACATTGAATTATGAATCTGGTGGATATGCATGGGTAGAAGCAGATTATATACCCAAACCACTACATCCTGGAACAAGACGTACATTGTTTCGAAAGAAGAAATTAAAAATTATAAAAGATATTATATCGTCACTTTGATACCCACTATTTACTCCTAAATAATACTGTAAGAGAAGTTTTGAGGAGACCCAGTGAATCATATTATTAATTTAGAAAGACAAAGATTCATCCGTGACTGTAAAGCCGTTCTTAAAGGTGACCGAGTTTCAGATAGCCTAAGAAGAACAATCATTCATTCGAGTCCAGGACATGTAGAATATCTAAAAAGAGATTTAGATGTTACCGAAGCACGTCTTGTTGACATAGTAATTGCGAAAGTCAAAGAAGAATCAAAGAAAGCATTATCCGCAAGTAGCCAGCGTATTAATATACTGGCTATAAGTGTACTCGAAAATTTATCTACCGAAAGTTCAGAATTTGCTATCGAAGAAATAATGAAAAGATACAGAGAAAGTATTAATCCAGTCAAAGCATTATATTATGATTTACAAGAGATTATGTTTCTTTATGATGGCAAGCCAAAGAATAAGCATCACATATTCTTAATTAACAAATTTAGAGATGCTGAATCTTTTGAAAAGATAAATGTAGCAGTTGACCGTGATTTGGCAGACTTGAATGAATGTAAACAAAGAGTCAATAAATTGAAAACTGAACATAACTATCCAAACACCACTGAGCATCTAAAAAGAATAGTAGATTTATATAATGAAATGATTCAGTGGAAAACACTGTT
>Ga0208897_1001160_pt1 | contig 11102 bp, 24 predicted proteins | sample ColrivemetaGS697_FD_187594 | JGI IMG/M metagenome (GOLD analysis project Ga0208897, IMG submission 187594) | Estuarine microbial communities from the Columbia River estuary, USA - metaG S.697 (SPAdes) (version 2) | ecosystem: Environmental > Aquatic > Marine > Intertidal zone > Estuary | place...
CCAACCACTATCGGCCCTTCTGATGGGTTGGTGAATGCCGTTTTGGTTTTGACTCTTGGTTGTTTTGGATTTACATCTTTAGATAAGTTCGCGCGTAAATAAATATTAAGTGAAAAGGCTACGCAAGGGAATCGTAAACACATTATCATTTGTAAAACTCAATAGTTTCCAGACAAATGATTTTACCCTAACTTTAACAAAAGTTGTTGGGACGGAGGAACTTGTGCTTTCTTCATTAGCTGACGTATACAGTTTAGATGTTTGTAAGGATTTCATTACTTTGAATGTTGACTTGTTGACAAACAGCCTTGAGGGTGGTGAGTATGTATTGACATTAACAAATGGAAGTAGCTCATATGAGTATCTTGCCCTTGTTGATACCTATACTACTACAAATGGTAGCGGAAGTGTGTACGGAAACACAGTCAAGTTCAGCGACTTGTAAATTAAAGTAATAGGATACAATGGGTTTAGTAGATAATATTCGCGAGTTCTTCGGCAGTTCTTATCAAGGTTATGGTACATATATCGTAGCCACAGAGAACAGCATCCAGACCAACCCGCTTGAGAATTCCATCAATGACCTCAACAAACAATATAAGTTGGGGTATTCCAATGCCGGGAACTATGTGAAGTTCGGTGTGAATGATGACTTCCCTAATGTGTTGGAGCGTATGCTCCGCCAATCACCTGTCCACGCTGGTATCATCACCAAGAAGGCTAAGATGGTATCGGGTAATGGTATTGAGTACAACGTAGAGGCTTTCAAGACACCTCAGAAACAAGCAGAGATTCGGGCTTTCATCAACAACTGCGCTGGCAAGAACAAAGGTCTGTATGATGTCATCGTACACGCAGCCTTCCAGTATGAGTTGATGGGTGCTTTTGCTTTGTATATCAAATGGAACAAGGAGCATACTAAGATTGTAGAGCTGAAGTCATTGGATGCTAAGGGTGTTCGTTTGGCAGAGCCTAATGAGCAAGGTAAGATTACCCACGCTATTATCCGTAGAGCCTTTGGTATCCAGGCAGACGCTATCCAACACAACCAACCAAAGAAGGTTAAGTTGTTTGACAAGTTTGATAAGAGTGCCGTAGAGCAAGTGCTGTATGTTCAGAACCCTTATAGTGGTAATGACTTCTATGGTGTCCCCAACTACATCTCTGCATACAACTATATCGCTTCCGACTTTCAGTTCGGTAAGCACATTGAAAATTCTGCTGCAAATGGATTTAACCCTAAAGTCCTTGCTACGTTTATTGGTCGTAATATGTCCAACGAACAGCAGCGTGAGGAGTATCTGAAATTCAAGGAATCTTTTACAGGTCCCGAGGCAGATAACTTCATTATTTCTTGGGTAAAAAAGGAGGAGGATGCGCCTAAATTCACTCCTTTGGATGTTCAGAACTTGGATAAGACGGTAGATACACTAGCTCGCTTGAACGACTCTAAGATTCTTACCGCACACAACGTAACATCCCCAACCCTTTTTGGCGTAATGGTTTCTGGTAAACTCGGAGGCACTGGTAACGAACTTATCAGCGCATATCAAATCTTCCGAGCGACAGAGACCTTGCCTAACCGCAAGTTGCTGATGGACTCTTTGAACCGCATCTTGGGAACTGTTGGATATGAGAAGATTGATGTTCAGATTCTTGAGGAAGTAATCAATCTACAGAATATCAAAGGAGCAAATACTTCAGACATTAAAACAGTAGCGTAATGGTAAATGTTATTTTCATTGACGATAATTATTTGTACAAGAACTTTCCTGTACCAAAACGCTTAGACCGAGGTGCTGTATTGTCTGTAATCCAATTGGAGCAGTACACTTCTTTGCAAGATATTGTCGGCACTTGTTTATATGACCATATCGAGAATGCTGTAGACACCCAAACGCTCACCTCTGCGGAGGAAGAGTTGTTTAAGATTATGCAGTATTCCCTGTGCTTGTTTACCGCTAAGAGCATCATCTCTATCTTGCGTACACAGTTTGGTGCCACTAAGAACGAGGAGGCTGAATTGGGTCAGTACTCTTTGGATGCTATTGCCTCTACTATTGAGAGCAAGGTGGCGTATATCAACAAGCGTATGTTGGACTTCATCAAGAACGATGCTACCATCTACGCTATTGCTACGGCAGCGGATTGTACTGGGGACTTGTTTGATGCGGATGATGTATACCAAGGTTCTGTCTTCTATCCTTTGGATGGCATCGCTCCTAACACCTGTGAGTAATGGCTAAAGGTCAAACGGCAACCTCGTATGTAAGCAAAAGCAAGAAGCGGGGTAAGCATTCTAAGAGTGCCTCTGAAAATAAGAACTCCAAGCACTATAAAAAACCATACAAGGGACAAGGCAAATGATGCTCTCTAAGAACTTTTCTCTTGCTGAGATGACTCGTAGTACCACAGCACAGAAGAAACGCATTGAGAACGTCCCTAATGCAGCTCAAATCGAATTCCTTCGTGAGTTGTGTGAGAAGGTTCTACAGCCAGTGCGTGATGAGTTCGGTCCTATCCATATCTCTAGCGGGTACAGAAGCCCTAAGTTGAATGTGGCTATTGGTGGTTCTTCTAGCAGCCAGCATTGCGCTCTACGAGGAGCTGCTGCTGATGTAGATATGGGGGATAAGAACAAAGATATTTTTAATTTCATCAAAGATGAACTTATATTTGACCAACTTATTTGGGAGTTTGGTTCTGACGAAAATCCATCTTGGGTACACGTTTCGTACCATTATGGACACAATCGCAAACAAATCCTTAAAGCAGTAAAAATAAATGGAAAAACAAGATACATCCCCTTTTGATAATTGGCTAAATGAACTTGAAGAAATTGAAACCCCAAACGCTTGCTCTATCGATAATCCTGAGTGCGACTCTTGCGGTAGTTAATGGATGCGGTATTGCGAAAAATACCCCAGAGAATGTGTTTGTACGGGACACGGTGATTGTAACCAAGGAGCGGAAACTAGTAGACACTCTAGTGGTTCAGAATTGGGACACGATAACGACAATAAAGGACAACGTACGCGTAAGACTCGTAAGGGTAAATGATACCATCTATGTAGATGCAGAATGCCCTACAGATACTTTCATTGTAAATACAGTGACCATCAAGAATGTAAAGGAGGAGAATCCTAAACGGGGATGGGAGTTTTATATGGGTTGGGCGTTTGCCATACTGGCAATGCTAGTGATAATTAAGACTGTACTTAATAAAGTACTAGAATAAAAAAGGGGGCTTAGGCCCCCTTCTCTTTTATAAATGCATCCCATTTTTAGTTACGATGCTGATGCCCCACCACAGCCAACCGATGCTAATACATCTTTCGCATATTGCTGAGTCGTAGGTGAACGATATGTGCGGAAGTAAATGTACACTTCCCACAAACTTAAATGCTTCTATTTCCATTATGGTACGGGTTGAATGTTTACGTTTCTAACTGATACATTCCAGTTAATCTTTTCTACAAAGGACCTTGCCTCTTCTCTGGTGTCAAAGTCTTTCTCTCTTTGTTCCCATTTTGCCTTTCCATTTGGAGTCTGGTCAAAGTAGGTGTAGTGGACTCGGTATTTCATTTGATGTTAAATCCCATCATTGTGGGCTTATTTTACACTTTGTGGGTCATTTACTTTACACTTTGAGCCGTATTTGTTCTTTTTATGACTCATAATACTGAGTGGGGAGGAGTGGCTTCCATCATCCGTTATAATCCACCACCCCTCCAACTACCAACTCATAGCCAAGATATGTGTTTCCAGTATTGATTCACTGTACTCTTGCGAACCCCATCGCTAGACCCCAGGGCCTTACGCTTCTTGCGATAATCCACATAACAATCCTTACATCTCCCCTTGTAGTATGAGAAGACTCCGTTCTTCTTCTGAGGACTAAAGCACTCTATAGGTTTTGTTTGGTGGCAAGTGTTGCACACTTTTGATTCTACTGATTCCATACCATTAGTTTCTATCTAACCATCTGCGATACATATTCGCTGCAACAGCTAATCGCTGAGGATAGAATGGATAGTATCTTTTGAGACGTGCCATAGCGATACGCATAAACTGCTCACTCGATGTCTTGCTCTTCTTCGTCATCCCAAATTTGTGCTGAGTTTGGATTTTGGTTGAAATAGTCAAAGTAATGCTCACCCGAATTATCGTTGGGCATAGTAATGTCTATTCGTTTGAAGGCCCCTGTCTCTTGGTTATCAACGAATTCTTGGGAATCCCCTAGGTCATCCCAGTACAAAAACCGCATATCATCTCCAGCTCCCATAACCCTAAAGTTAAAAAATATATTGCAAAAAACAAGGGGCCTAAGCCCCTTGCTATTAACCTTTTAAACTTTCCTTCCACTTAGTTGAACACACAGCAAACCGCTGTCCAGTTTCGGGATACTCGGAATTCATCGTGTCATCCCCCATACATCTAGCAATATAGTCAACTCGTTTCTCTTTGTCGTTCGGTGTAGGTATCGGCATTGTTGTTTTGTTTATAAAGGTAAATAAAGCCACATAGGCATTCCTTCCCCTCGCAACTGCAAGAGGGATTAGAGTTGAAATAACCAGTGTCGCTATTCATAATTTACCAATTTCCGATATGTAAACTCAGCAATAATTGCAGAGTAAATGGAGTAAAAAGGATTCATTCCGACAAGGTAATATCCAATCAAGGAACACCAAAAGGTCATACAAAGTACGCAATTAAACGGCTTGTATGGCAATACCTTTTCGATAAAATATCCATAGGGTTCAAACGTAAATAAGAAGGCGAACATAAATGATACACCAATCACAGTCAACCAAATCTCGTAATAATTCATAATCTTTCGCTAATGTTATCGTCTTTAATATATTTTTCGTACCGCACTTTGCGTACGCCATCTTCAAAAATAGTCATAGGTCCCTTCATCTTATGCCCATACACATCGCTCCACTTCAACGAGGTCATCTTATTGTACATCGCTGAGTAAATCATAGATATGATTAGGTTGGCGGCACTTCTGCCTGGTGCATAGTAGTGTAAGAACTTCTCACATACGCGCATAACAGCTTCATCTACAAGGGATTGCAAAAGCTCCTCATCTCCCCTAGTATAGAAGGAGTGTTTGGCTATCTCTATAGACCTATCCATAGTAAACTTACCAAGGAACTCAGTCATATGCCCTTGCTCTGCTGACTTACTCGCTTCGTTTTCTACCTCCTCTTTGCAATACTTCCTCTTTTTCAATGTTCGTTAAGATTGCAAGTATGTCTGGCAAGTAGTCGGCAAGTTCCGTTGGTCTAACCCTAAGGTCTTTTCCGATGCCCACCAAGGTGATAGGTTGCTTATTGTCAAATCTATACTTAATTGATTCATATAATTCTATAATGAAATTAGCCTCATCAGAGGTCATAATTTCGTAATAATCTTCATCCATTATCATCGTTGTAGGGACGAATAATCTTGGCGAACTCGCTATCAATCTTAGCAATCTCGTCAATCAAATCGTTCTCTATTTTATATGCCCGCTTCATCTCCCCGAATGTTGAGTCCTTACCTGTATTGGCAAACTCAATTGCCATCATATGCATATGCTCATCTATCTGTTTCTTGACGGACGGATTTGTATAATATTGCAGTTCCTTTTTCATCGCAGTTTGTAGTTTTGACATTTGATAGTAGTAATGTAGTGATTCTTCTCTACTTCTTGGTCGAACCTAAGCCGTACTTCTTTAACGTACTTTGGGCCATCATCCTTAATACAACCCATTTCCACGAGAGTATCCGATAGAAACTTTGACACAAGAATACCATTGTCAATATCAAGGCGGCTATTGTAACGAATATCCAGAGAATAGGCCTCACAAGTAAAGTCATCAATGTGCGATAAGACTTCTTTGATAATTTTTTTGTAGTCATCCTTCATCTTTTTGCGAACTCCCCAATGCCTCTGCGTATACAACTTGTTCAGAGAGGGTGGTTTGGGTAGGTCTAAAATTATCTCTACAGTATCCATCAATCCAGTAACTTCAATCCTTTCTTAATGGACAAATATCCTACCACCTTCTCTACTTTCTCTCTATTAGAGAAGTGTGAGGTCTTAGGCATCAGCCTCAGTTCCCATTCGGGTTGAGTCATTGTGCTAAGGTTAAAAACAAAAACACCTTCTGGCGTAGAGTTCACATAGTAGGGCTTAGTGCCGAACTGCGATGCTCTTGCTAGAAGGCTATCGTATTTATCCTTTTCAATCAGCAAATCATCGTAATGCTTCTGCCGACATTTGAGTTCTAGGTCAATGTTCTTTTCCTTGCTGTAACAATCGTACTTTGAATATTGATGTTCTGATGGCTCAAGGTCTTTGATGAACCGAGCCTTTAGATAGTCAAATAATTCTTGCTCATTTTGTATCATTATTTTCTTTTAGGGCTATCTTCAATAAGATGAGATAACCAATTAGGTCGGATACAGTATCCTCAGTTTTGTCATTGATGCCCTTGTTCTTAATACGCATAATCTTATCATCTATACGCGCACAAAGGGAGTCTACAGCGTTGCCCTTAGAAAATATATTTACAGGTCGGACAGCAGAATCGCCATACGACTTGTTCTTTTCGGACAATAAATTGCCGACAGCATTAACCTCTTCCCAAATTTTCTGTTCAGTAGTAGCACTCATCCTTACAAATATTAGAAAATTATTCTAAAAAACCAACTTCAAACTTATATAATTTTTTATTGCCCGATGATTCTATCACCAAACGCCCATTTACGGGATTAAAAAATACATACTTCTCAGCGTGTCCAGTATAGTCTTGCACATCAAACTTATATTCGTTTCCGTTGATTATTAAGTTACCATTATCAGCGATATCGCAAGAAGAAATCTGGGGGACATTGAACTTAAAGTATCCTATAAGTACATTCCCCCAGGCTCTCTTGATATCCCTAGCCAAACTGAGGTCGGGCGTATTGCTTCTTTCCGTTTCCATCCATTTCGTAATATCGGTTCTTCATCTTATCGTAGTAAAGGTAAACGCTTCCTAGTTTGCCTACAATCTTAGGCTTGGCTTTGACTACCGATATCTTCACTTGGTTAGGTTCGTAGGGTATTCCCTCCTCATCTTCCATACCATAGGGACAACGCCATATGTTGATGACCATCATTCCTTTTCTGGACCACTGCATACCACCCGCGATATCATTCATAGTAGGCACATCCACATAGGGGATTCCGTTCTTGTACTTTGCTTGTTGGTGTTTGGTGTGTACAGTAACGATAGTATGGTAGTCATTCTCTGCGGAATGCTTACGGATACGAGTTAGCACTTGACCAATAGCAATGTCATCGCGGATACCTTGGGAGATATCTGTCTTGATTTCTGTAAATGGGTCAATGCAACAGCCGTCAATCTTGAGTTCGTATCGCTCCTCAATCTCTTCTACGGCAGAATAGAAACCTTCGATGCTCAAGTCCTTGAGACCGCTATCAATAATGTAGAAGTGGCTTGAGATAAACTTAATGGCTGCTTCTGCCTCTTCATCTGTAGCCATCATCTTGTCGTTGACAAGTAGTGGTTTACGGAGATAGACCCAACAGAGTTCTGCAAACACTTCTACGGGCGCACCCGTCTCGGGGGAATAGACTGCCCATTTCCATCCTTCATACTGAGCAAGGTTCATCATCAGTTCAAAGGTGAACTGCGACTTGCCTTGGTGCGCTCCAGCATAGATGTAGGTGGTGCTACCTTTCTTGATTGAATACTTATCGAACAGGGAATCGAACCCTGTCCAACAGCCTTTCTTTACTCCTTCATTTCGGAGGTTAATGATGCTGTCCCGAAGGGCCTCGGCATCGAAGATAAATTCTCTAAGTGTGGACATAGTTTGTGGTTATTTGAATTCTTTATCGTAGTCACTCTCGTTGTAATAGAAGGAGTCACCTAGCGGTTTGGACTCGTATATTTCTATGACGTGAAAGTCGTACACTTTTGTGTTTGCAATCCCCATATGATTCATCATCTGGAACATCAGCTCCGGGTTGGAGTTCATATCCTCTAGGGTCTTGGCTCTGCTGACAAACTCATAAGGTCTTGTCTTGTTGCCTCGGTAGTGGTTGGAGTATCCGTTACCGACTCTCTTCTTCCAATACACCGAAACTTTGTGATGGAATATCTGCTGTCTCTCTTCGCTCATCTCCTTCTAGAAGTTTGTTAATTTCATTTACTCTTTTATACATCTTTCCTAGTTCAGCCTCGTGGTAGTTGATGGCTTTCTGTAGGACTTTGCGTTCCTCTTGATAAAAGTGTATGGGTACTTTGTAACTATACATATGAGATTATATTAGATAAGAAAGGGGGCAAATGCCCCCTCTCTGTCCTTACCAATTGAAATAACCACAAACCACTTAGAAAGGAAAATCTTCTTGTGAGTTTACAGGCTGAGGAGCAGACTTCTGCTCGCCTTGAATCTGGAGATACTTACCTCCATCACGCTTGTCTTTCATCTCTAGATTGACCCATCCCTTTTCATTCTTTGAATTAGCAAGGAGTTCGAAGTCGTTAGGTCCGAATGCAATCTTTACGATGTTGCCGTATTTTGTTTCTACTACTTTGATTTTTCCGAGAAACTGACGTTGTTCTTGTGACATAATTAATTTAATAAGAGTTCCTTTAAATGTTCGTACTTGCGTTGTAATTCCATAACCATCTTCCGCAAGTCATTGATGGCGTGGTCATAGTCTGTTATATCCTTAGCATAAGTATCCAAAAACACAAGTGCTTTATCATACGCAGTCCTGTATCCATCCTCACTTATTCGCAACTTGTGCGACTCAATGTAATGGTATACAGTTCTGTTGTCAGCATTTAGATATCTAGCAACTTCACTCTTCGTATAACCTCGCTCTAGCATAATCGCACAATAGATGCTCTTAGCATTCGCGACATCTCTACGCTTGGAGTTAGAAGTTACATCAGACATATCTACATCTAGCGCAGAACACACACATACCAATGCTCTGTTCTGGAATGCATTATAATTCATACTCTGCTGTGTAGTAGCGATTGTATTCTCCATCTATAAATAGTCTTTTGTAAAGTTCTATGGATGTCTTGAGTTCATACAGCCCACTCTCTAAAAAGCGGTCTGAAGATTTAAAGATTCCAATTTCATACGGGAATTCCTTCTCGATTACTACGAAATAAAAGTCATCCACTTCAAAGAGGTACTTATACAATGCTGCTTGCTGATTGTATAGCATATATCTCGCTCCCTTCTGGAATTCAGATATGCTCTTTGCGGTGGTCTTTAGGTCGACAAGATAGGAACCATTCCAGTCTTGAATCAGAGCATCAGCCTTGCCCTTTAGAGGCACACCCATCAGTTCCCCTGTAGCGGGAACCTCGGGGCGGAAGTTAGACATCAGTTCCATTACCTTGGGGCTGTGCTTTAACTTGTCGTACATATCGTGTACGCAGTTCAGTTCTCTAGGGTTAAGGATATCTCTACCCTCATTCTCTTCGGAGAACTTCAGCCATTCCTTTCCTCTTCGTGTACCCTCGTATACCAAAGCCGTCTCCTTGCCCTCTAGGAAGAGAGCGTGGAGCGCGGAACCTACAGCGAAGAAGGATGCATTTGGATAGTTCCATTTGTTCTCCCGCCATAGGCTAAACTTTGTAGGTGATTCTCGTAGAAGTTTAAGAGAACTATTCGACATATAACTTCTGTCGGAATAATACTCTTTGTCATCTTTAAATTTTTCCTCAGTCATCTAGCATTGAAGTTAATTGATATATAAGTTCTACAAGCGCGGTGTTATCTAGAGTCATAAGGTAGACCTCTTGGTCTCCAAACTCTTGAAGGATATGCACACCTTCTTCGTCTGGGTCATTCTCTATTCTTATGGTGAAGAATGTCTCATTTGATAGATAGGTCTTTTGTATACGCCTCATCCGAGAATAGCCTTGATGGTCTTCTCATCGGCAACATACTTGTCCTTGAGGGCTTGGCGAACTTGGTCTCCCTTACCATCTTTAACAGCCTTCTTCATTGAAGCGATTAGAGCCTCTGTGAGGGGCTTTCTCTCATCGGGAATGCTCTGCTTCGCAATCGCCATTGAAACCTCGTTAGAAGACGCGATAGATGTCTCTATTCCAATCCCTAGGTTTCCTAGCGCACGACCCCAGGCTGAAGTCTCGCAGTTCTCTACGAAGGAGGTCTTGTTGATATAAGAGGAGGACTTGTCCTCTTGTGCAATGCCCGAGGCAATCTCTGCCCCTTCAGCGTTGCGGATGGTAGCCTTGATTACGCAAGACTCATCTGTCAAGTGGAGAATCTCGGAAGTCATAGACCATCCACTGTATTGTTCCTCGTTGCGGAAGAACAGCACTCGCTGATTGACCTCGACATACTCTTTCCCTTTGATGTTCGTGGTTTTGAATTTGAAATTACTCATAGGTTTGTGATTTGAATTAAAGGCATTGTCTCTCAATGCTTTCTTGTTCTATCCTTGACAAATTTCATTTAAATATCAAGGAGGTGGATATGTTTTTTAATGTCATCTTTTAGTCTTGACAACTGGAAACTTACGGCTTGTTGGGTAACGCCATATAGTTTTGCTATCTCTGTTGGATTGTATCCCTCGATGTACCTCTTATGAAAATAATCATACCTCAATGGTGTAGATATATTCTTAATGAATCCCAGGATATGTTCTATGGTATTGTCATAATGTGTCTCATCAATTATGTTCCCATCATAGAGCGTTGTGTCGTTCATCTCGTTGTCATCTGTGTAGTCGGAATAACTACGGATGGGGAGATTGTTCTTCAGTAGATTGGAATCTCGTAGAACCCCACAATACGCTCTGTCTATAGCCAACATAATATAGTTAGTGATATGCGCCTCGTCATCGAACTCCTTCTCTTTGTTGGCGGCTCGTATCACTTGGACTAGGGCTTTGTGCCTTACAGATAGGATGGTTTCATCGCTACGCACCACTCGCCCATTCTTACGGAGAACATAATGGATAAAGCGATTGTCGCTTGGGAAATGTTTTTTTAAAATCCCTTGTGAAATCTTCATACTTTGTCAAAATTACTATGGTTAATAAT
>Ga0208897_1001202_pt1 | contig 10883 bp, 4 predicted proteins | sample ColrivemetaGS697_FD_187594 | JGI IMG/M metagenome (GOLD analysis project Ga0208897, IMG submission 187594) | Estuarine microbial communities from the Columbia River estuary, USA - metaG S.697 (SPAdes) (version 2) | ecosystem: Environmental > Aquatic > Marine > Intertidal zone > Estuary | place...
ATTTAATATTAAAAATGAAATTAATAATTTAACTAATTCAAAAATTAAAGAACAAAAATATTATACCGCAGAAAAATGAGTCATATCGCTGAAGAATACGCAAAATCACTTGGTGTTAAAATAGGTCAACCTGAAATCATTGGTCACTTCTACCCAATACCTTCTGAGAAATTTATAACGTTCCACACTAACAACACTAAATCTCCAGCAAGACATTATGATTATTGGGCCGTAACTATACAAATGATTAAACCCTTCTTAAAAAAAGAAGGAATAGATATAATACAAATAGGCGGAAAAGATGATGTCGTACTAAATGATTGCGATTTTAATTTACTAAATTGTTCATTCAAACAAATGACCTACGTATCCAGTAAGTCGTTACTGCATTTTGGTATAGATAGTCTTCCCGTCCATATAGCGAGCTGCTTTGATAAAAAAATAGTATGCCTCTACTCGAACCTTTTCCCAGAATGCTCTGGTCCAATATGGAATAAGAAATCACAAGTAAAATTAATTTCTCCTGATTTTTCCGAGATAAAACCATCTCTCTCAAACCATGAATCTGTAAAAAGAGTAAACGAAGTTAAGCCTGAAGAAATAGGTTGCGCAGTTTTAGATTTATTAAATATCAAGCATGATTTAAATAACCTATATACATTAAATATAGGCAGGCATTTCCATAGTCGTGTAGTTGAGGCCGTGCCAAACACTATTGCGCCAGAAGGATTCAAACAGTCGTCCTTGATTAATTTAAGGTGTGACTATGGGGCGAATAACGAAGGACTTTCTTCTTGGCTAAACTACAGGTCTAATTTAATGACTTCAACAAAGATTACATTGGATCACATCAACAAATCCAATATCGTTGCGATGACTTTATTCCTGGAGGATGGAAACTTCGACAAAGAGTATCTAAATTATTTAAACTCTCTGGGTGTTAAATACTCCTTAATATGCAGGGACTCATCCAAACTATCAGAACTTAGATTCAAGTTCTTTGATTGGACTGTTGAGGAATACAAACTGACCCTAAAAAAAGATCTTGACTTCTGTGAAGAAATATGTGATAATACGTTCTATGAAAGCAATAAAGTACTTATATGCGATAGTAAAGAATACGCAAGCAAAGCGCACTGGAAAGCTGGAATTACAAACAATAAAGAAAAATCAAAAATCATCGACACTGATGACTTTTGGGAAGAAGTAGAACATTTCAACATATATAATCATGGTAAAAGCAAAAAAAATCGAAACAGAGTCTGAGATAGACAACTCCATAGGGCCTTCGTTATTCAACAGGGACGAAAACGGTTTACTAAAAAACATACAATACGTCTTTAACGAAGATGGCTCCGTTAACTGGAGAGCGATGATAAAAGAAGAACATTTATTCCCAAACAAACTTTGGTTTCAGGCTAGAAATAAAGACATGCCAAGATCAATAGAAGGTTTAAAAGATAACCAACTTTTAATAAAACTTAGCGGAATCAAAGAGCTTGCCAGGCTAAGGGGGTTCTCAAGCATATCCTACTCTATGGATAAGTGTGAAGATGATCATGTTGCAGTTACTTGTAGTACTGTTTTTATACCCAATTACGAAACAGGAAACGATCCAGTTTCATTTCAAGACATGGCAAATGCAAGTACAAAAAACACAAGTAGTTTTGCTACCAAATTTCTAGAGACTATAGCGTGCAACAGGTCTTTTGTCAGATGCGTTAGAAACTTCCTAAATGTACATATTGTTGGAGACGACGAGATTGACAAATCAAACCCAAATGGACCTTCCCATCAAGATTCTTCTAAAAAAAGTGACCCATTTAGTCCTGTAACCACATTGAAGAATAGGGTGAAAAGCATTCTTTCCGTTGAATCGTTTGAAGAGTTTAAGCCTTTTATCAAAAAATGCTGGCAAGAAAAAAAAGAAGGAATCTACCAAAATAAAAATATAGAATCCTGGAAAGACTGGGACGACATCTCAGTCAAAGACGCCAAGATACTTATAAGCTTAATATCTTAAGCTTGTGGTGTCACAAACTTGTATGGATGCCCTTGTGGCAGTTTACTAGACGTGCCCCACTTGTGAGCTAAATATCCTTCCATCTTTTCTTGGACTGAAGAGTCTTCAAAGAATACGAGCTCGGCAATGTATCCATTGATTGATTGATCCTCTCCCTCATTGGCTCCAACATTAAGTGATGAAAATGGATTGGTGCCAATGTTCCCTGAACTTTCAACTTCCCCGTCAATCCTGATACTAGAATTACTTCCGTTAAATTTCACAACAATTAAAAGATCCTCTCCCTCATTGGCAGTGTTTGGGCCTGAGCCAAGGGCGATATTTGAACCTGTTCCACTGCCCCCTAATACTTGAATTGAATTGAAGCCAACTGTCCTCCTTGCAGACATTCTATTACCAGGCACAGTACTTTCAGTGCCAGCAATAATGAAATCCTGCTGGTTATTTATATTGCATTTGAAAATTACGGCAAAGTATAATGCCTTGGAGTTTTGATCGTATGCAAAAGAATTATTCTCAAGCACCTGGGCAGGTAAGTCCCAAGTTAGTACATTTAAATTATTAAGTGTCTCTACGCCCGTCTTGGGTCCAACTTTATTGGCGGTTAATACATTTAAGTGGAATCCATTGTCTGACTTATCGTCAACTTGAGACACGACTCCAGCAGATTCCGTTATGGTGGATATGTCGCTTGCGTCGTACCACGCAAATAAAGAAGCCACAGTGGGACTCCATGGTTTAAATATAAACTCTCTAGTCTTAGTATTTCCGCTAGCAGATCTAACATAAAGAGAGTATCCATCGCTTGGAGGTATTTCTGTAAATAAAAACGACACATCCTTGGTGCTGGCTTTTCCAACTACCATTGCCCCTAAATAAGACATCGTTTCGTCTCCACCATCATACTCAATACCAAATGTAACTATCGGCGCATATTCATGTTCGAATGGAAATTTAACTTTTATGTAATTCTGATTGGCGGCTCTCATTCCATCAAGATTCACAATGGTAATTTGATCATTCTGTATTAACTTTATTGGGTCTTCAGGGTTTCCGCCTTCAGCTTCAGCTATGATTTTATTAGCGTCCGCTAAAACTCCAGTTCCAATTGTATCAAATGGCAATATCTGAAAAAATCCAGGAGGATTATCTCCGTCTTCATTGTATGAGAAATTCACTCCAGATTGTAATACCTCTATAGTTCCATCTCCTGGTTGATCTTCTTTAAAGGATTTGTATAAATTGTCGTCAGAAATAGAAAATCCATAAGAGTCTCCTGTATAGAGGTTTGCCTGGATTAAATTGTAATTTGTTTGGTCTCCCTGCTGCAACCCAGACTCATAATAATGATCTTCAAAGTTGTATTGAAAATTTATATCTAAACTCCCTGATAATCCAGTTAATTCATTTATTTCTACTGGTCTAGATTCAGCTTTAAATCCTGTGGTATATATTAAATAATCATCACTATCTCTCTTTATGTCTAATTTTAAATGAGCCTCTCTTGTTTTTTCGTATCCACTTCCTGCATATTTATATATATGAGTTCCGCTTGAGTTTGTCCAACACCAATACTCCCCTACATCATTTATTTCCAGCCTTGAGCTTTCCGTTCCTCCAGTTATGTTTGTTATCTGTATGTCTCTACTTTGCTCCTGATCTATGTTTATACTTTCAAGGAATGATTGATTGCTAAAATCCTCAGAGAACAAACTAGTCATAACCCCAACCTTGTTCCGCCTTAACCCTAGCCATCCAATCCCTCCGCTAATTTCAGAAATCTTAGTCAATTGGGATTTATTCATTATCACCGCAGGCATGCGCCCTATCGAATTAAGATAAGAGGCTCCCTGCTCGTAACTCTTTTGAAAATTAACTCCATCATGATACTGTATATCATAACTATTCGGGTTGTTTACAGGGATAGAATATATTCCCCTAGTCTCCAGTATTCCAGATTTTATTTCTTCGTTACTAGCGCATTTAAATTTATTTTCATAAGGGTCGTAATATCCATAGTTGTAAATTCCTCCTGATATTACGCCACCTCCATTATCCTTTGAAACGTATCCAGTATACTTAGGAAAAGATTCAGCCCAATATTCTCCCGCTCCACTTCCATATGTTCCAGATCCAGTAAATCCTACTCCAGTTATAGTTGCTACATCTTTTAATTCTCCAGTATTAAAACCCTCCTGAATTGGCAGTGAATTATCGTATGTATATTCAATCCCAGTATTATTATAATTGTAAGTCGCATCAAAGGCAACCCCGCTATCATAAAATATTTCACCATCATAACCAAGTACTGAACCTGTTGTCTGACCTGTTCCTGTCACACCGTAGCAAGTTGTCATTAAATCACTGCCAGTGTTGTAATTCAAATCAAATGTATAGCGATATGCATCGCCACCAGATATTCTGTAGCCATTAATGTTTCTTATTGCTGGGTTGTAATCTATCAGTAATGGTTGCTCAGGGTTCCCCACAAGCCCGCTAAACCCAACTCCTGTAATGTATTCTTGAGGCTTAAAAAATCCAGATACATCCCCATAATAATATAAATCCCTAGGAACTGACATTACGTAATTGTTAGCGCCTGGCGTTAGCTCTATTGATGCAAAACCATTATTACCTGTCTCTGATCTTATAGCTTTACTTTTATCCGGAAAAGTACCATTTTCGAATCCAGTAAAATTATAAAGCTCTAAATACCTAAGGCCGTTTGCTATGCTTGATCCATTTTCTCCAGTTAATCCACTATAACTGCAATCAAAAACTCCCATATCAACTCCGGTTGATAAAATAGAATAATTAGGCATCGGGTTCTGCGTGGTTAATATTGCCCTATTCTTGTTGCCTGTAAAATCTGTTAATATTATCTCTACAGAATAATTTCTACTATAGCTATCTCCTGTTATTTCATAGTTTAAAGTATTACCCAATAGGCCTGACTCAGAAAACACTTTAGTTCCATTATCTATAGCGTTTTGTCCTGTTAAATTTCCGTAGTTTTCATATATATTTACATCGAAACCACTTATGTATACATTCTTCTCTATGTCTGATGGGTTTTTATATATGTAGTCGTTCCTTGGATCGGTTACCTCCCATTCTAAATTCAGGCTTGAGGTCTGAAAGTTCTGCTTATAATAAGATGTTGAGTCAGAAGACGGTTGCAAGTCCTTTACATCTTGAACTTCGCTAGATGAATTTAAATATATATTCGAAATCCTAAAAGTTTTTCCGTATTTTAACCTGGGATTAGATAGAGGTATTTGAACTTGACTGGAATTATTGAATGACATTATGTTAATACTGAATAAACTCTTGCGTAATAAGTACCGTTCTCAACTACTCTTTCGCTTCTAAATTCGTGCGATATGGTTTCAGCAGTCTTATCGTTAGGCACTTCGAATGTTGCCAGTAGAATGTTTTCGTTAAAGAATTGCACTCTGTAACTTGCCGCAGCAACAACCATTGACCAAGTAGCCTTTACTCCATATGGTATATTGTCGCCAATATCTTCGCTCAATATTTCTACTGTTATTTCGGAAGGTGGGTCAATGCTATTTTCTGTAAATATTACCGGTGACTTTGGTTGCGTTAGTGATAAATCTCTTTCTATATTATCAAACTTGTCTTCGTTGTATTCTAATCCTTGAATATTATATACGCCATTAGAAGATTCCGCTATGTTTAGTATTTTATATTTCTTGGGCTCTGCAAGGTTGACGGAATCTTCCATCATGAAAGTAGTACCCTTATTGTCTTTTAAATTAAAAAACGACTCATCAGCTTGTTTTTCCAAAATGTATCCAAGTTTCGTATCCCCACTCAATGTAACCCAATCTCCATGTATTGAATTGTTCTCAGAACCACTAACTGCTATAAAAATTTCTCCAGGGAACTCATTATCTGCCGCTATGTCTAATGTGCCTAGAGGGCATATATGATCAGTTTCTAAGTTTCCTTCTGACGCCAGGTCTGACTCTATTTCTTTTGCCACCCTAGGGTATCCATCAAGCCAGCTAAAAAATGTTATTTCGTTACTGTCGCATTCTTGCGGTTGATGCCATATAAATTTTTCAGGTATCGGAAGTTCTAAGTAATATCCACCTATCCACGCCATCTCATCTTCTGGCAACATAGCCTGAACCATTACTTGATCCATTTCGTTGTTTATGGTTGCAAGTATTCCTCCACGCTCTTCTGCATCTTTTAGGGCTTCAACCCAAGTGTACTCACCAGTTACATGACTATATGGGTTATTAACCAACCTTAGTTTAGTGTCGTTCTCATAAATCTTATTGACCGTGAACTGTTTTATTTGCTCGGCCCTCATGTCTTCTATTTGCTGGTCGGTCACTTCCCCTAAATCATCCAATGATTCAATTGTTTGATTTCCTGAGGTGTTATAAATTGTTATTTGCTTCCATGTGTCCTTATCATCTTCTTCTATTATTGTTCTTATTGGGTAATCGACCATTAGTTCCGCAGTTTTTCCGTCTCCGCTTATTTCAACATCAACTATTTTACCAGCAAACCTACCTATAGTTCTTTTATTGTCTAAAACATCTATTACATCTCCTGGCTTGAGATAAGATCCAAGCGAGCTGGTAACGAAAGACAATAGTTCTGTTTCCATGTTTGCGCCCTTGACTAAAAAGTCAGCAGCTCTTTTTGCTTGAGCTTGAGAAGTTATTCCAAACCCATCTATGGTTTGCTCTATGATATTATTCTCTTGTATGGATTTTCTATCTTCAGAATGTTCCATTTTTGCTCTGAACATATTGTACTTATCTACGTACTTTATCTTACATGAATTAGTTCTGCTTGTTTTCGGCGTACTAGAATAAGAGAATCCTTCTTTGGATATATTATTGTTAGCAAACAACATTACTGAATCTTTTTTCTGATCCTGAAAGAAGTTGATTGAGCCCCCTGACCAATAAGCAAAAGCTCTAAATATCGCAGCAAATTCATTTATTAACTTAAAGGCATTTTGGGAGTTCATTAAAAATGCATTCAATGTGTACCTTGGCTCAACCAATGGATAGTCTATTTCTACAGCGCACTCCCCTGACTCCTGAGCTGGGTTTCTCTCTAGTATTATTTTCTTTCCAGATAATGTTGTTCCAATTATTTTAATAGATTCGCATATTCCATGATCGTAGTAAATGGCTAGTTTTTTATTCGTGTGATTATATTCGCTTTGAAAATCCGCATCATCATAAGGGCCCTCTGCGGTTATTGATATGGTATTTTCTCCGGACAAAGAGAATTTTCTTTTAGGAGTTTTCGAGCTGTAACCAGTCGGAATAAACTCATCGCAATATTTCGCTATCCTGTAAAGAGTCCACCTGTCTATATTTTCGGGCTTTATTCCAAATTTACCTACTCCATATCTTTTGCTTGATATTAAATCATACAAACACCAGGCCGGATTATCGGTCCAAAGTTTTGCTTCTTCAGGAACCGGATCATCTTTAGATGCTTGGCCTTCGAATCTTCCATCCCAGTTTCCATTATACCGCCTTGTTTCCGGGTTGTAATTACTTGGGACTGCTACTTTCTTTAGCTTTAGGTGGTAATTTCTGGTGGGAATAGAGGATACGTCTTTAGCGTTAACTCTTGTTCCTATAACAACTGAGTTAGGATAACTCAACTGAACCGGTGTTATTTCAGTTACCCCAGACAATAAAAAAGTCTCCTTGTATCTAGCGGCCTGCTCTCCCTCTTTTACTGGATTCCTTTCTCTATTTAATTTGTAAACCTTTACTATCCTATCCTTTCTAGATGGATTCTTTGGTAGATAAATTTTAACATCTTTCCTGTATGAACTCGTGGCTACGCCATAAATGTAAATATCGGTAGAGAAAGGAGTCTCTCCTTCGTTTCCGTATTTTATTCTAAACTTCGCTTTGTTTGGCCAAATCTCTCCTGCGTTTTCTATTTTTGTTCCAATATTCCATCCATCATCAGGGTTTATAAAGCCTTTTATAACTGTCCAAGCCGCCAGCATTGCAAGCTCCCACGCAGCCGCTGCAGCGTTTTCTCCAGCGATAGCTCCTGCACCTGCGGCTAATTGCGGAACCATTGCAGCTGTAGCCATGAGCGCGAATTTAATCGCTGTAGCTGCATAATAGGCCGCTAACAATCCGTGGTAGATCTGGTATGCAGACATTATCCAAGTCCAAAGTTTTCCTATTTTGTATGTTATCTCTATTGTGTCTCCCTCGTATATATATGATAATTGGTCTATCTGAATTGTAACGTACATCTCTTCGACTAATGGATTAATAACCGTGTGACTCACATAGTATTCTTCCTCTGAAGACCTAATTACTGCCTGGTCTGAGGTTCCAGCTAATAAAAATATTTTAACACGTAAATCGTCCCTCTCTTCTCCTTCTTCTCCTGGACCTCCTGGCCCATTTTTTACATCCTTAACTCCGTTTATTTTGATGGATTGCCATAGCCCTTGTATTTGCCCTGGAGTCAATTGAACCTCAGAAGCCCAGTCTTTAGCACTTACCCCTACGTCGTCTGTATTTTGCAATATATAAATAGGGTCATTTGTTGTTATTTTCTTGTCGTCACTCCTATCTTTAGCTGAAAGCTGTTTTGTGAAATCTTCAAAACCAAAAGGCCTAGTAAGCTCTGGATTTATCTGTATTATTTTTCCTGGAGAATAATCTCCTGTTATTTTATATATTGGTGATGTTGTATTGTTTTCGTCCGACAATTTTTTCATCAAGACCTTGCCTTGTTGCCCATTGTAGGTCGCCTCTTCATCAAAAAGACCCAAGAAATCACCTGCGTCAGCACCCATTTGGTAATACTCAACCCCTCCATCATGTCTGGCAGACCTTATTAGGTCTCCATCTTCATAAAACTTATCTTCGTCTATGTTTACGTACTCTCCATAGAAAGTCTGGTATCCATTAATGAGCGGGGTTGTTGTATAAAACTCAGCAGCATCACCTGCCCCCACGTAAACTATTTCAGTTTCACTTTCGCTATAATTATGGTTCGCATGCCTACTGAAAGGATTAGCTAGGCTGGTATTTATTTTGTATGTATATTTTTCTCCAGCACCCTCTTGATATGAAATATAATCTCCCTGCTTGTATGTTTTGTTTTTTTCAAAAGGTTGAAGATTATTTGCGTTTTCTATTATGTTATTAGGATTTATTTCTCTTGGTCCGTAAAGTGGCGCGTTAATATCTTTGGTGTTTGCTGAGAATAAATATTGAGGGTCAAGCAGTGATTGATCATTTGTACCAATAACGCCGCCTCTGCTTTGTCCTATGTCTATGTCAAACTCATTTATATTATATGCGTCCTTAGGTGGAACTGTTCCCAGGTTTACTTCTTTTACTTGTGCGTCATCCAATATAACCCCCTGAAGATAATCGTCATCGGGATTTCTTAAAAATTTAGGGTCGCTAGGGTCTGTTATTTTTTTTGATTCTTTATTGAATACTAAAGTTTCTCCGTTTTTATCACAAAGCCCATCAATTGGACCCTCGCAGGCCAAGTCTACAGCTTTATATACAGATGTTGACTCTAACTTGAACCATCCAACTCCATCATTTTTACTACCATTTCTCCACCTCTGTCCAACTGGTATAGGAAAAAACCCTTCAAATGATTTATCTTTTCCGGCTATATATTCTATCTCTCCGTCTTCCGCAAAAGATATTGGATAAAATTCTTTTTCTTTAACCTCGTCATCAGGCAGTGGCACGCTTTGAAGGCAAACATAAGAACTTGTAGATGCGTCCGATTCTTTTACCTTATAGGTGTTGTCCGCTTTTGATACAGTGGTCCAGTTTCCATCGACTCCTTTCACCCCCATTCTATCTATATTGACACCCTTTAACCAGTTATAGTTGTAATAAAAATAACCCGCAACTGCATTGCCAGTTTTCTCCTGTTTCACTGTCGTTACTGACTGCCTATAAGTGTCAGCATCTGTATACTGACCATAAATTCCATCATTTGCTCCAAAATAAGTTGTTGGTAGGTTATTTTTTAAAAATTGATAAGCTGGATCAGAAGCCTTGAAGTCACTACTTCCATCAAATAAATTCAACGCGAATGCAGAAAACAGACAACCCTGAGGCAAGTAGTATTTACTATAACTAGGAACGAGGCTGTATAATCCTTTTTTGAAATTAAAAATTTGCCCCTTTTCCGAATCGTAATCATAATTGACAATACATGAAGATATAACATTGCTTCCAATTTTCATTCTGCCATAACCAAGAGGCACAGTTGCCCCCTGCTGGTATCTATTATCGGACCCATTGAATAAAAACGATTGAGTTTGCGCAACTAGAGTGCTGTCGTCTCTTTCCATTGCTTCCGATATTTTCTTTGAAATATACATGCTTGCGGCGGTCTGAATTGCCATCATGAATAAGCTGCCAACGAATCCTGATCCTTGCGGCATAGGAAATATATGTATATCTTCTTTTGTTGGCAATACGTAGTCAACTTGATCTATAAAGTTGTCGCTTTTCTCTTTTTTTATACCATAATGTATTCCTGCTTTTTCTTTCTTATTAAGGTATGATTCTATTTCTCTATCGTTAGCGAACAGTGCAGACACAGCTTCAGACGGAGAGCTAACGTCTAGCTTCCATTCCTTACCGAACTTTTTTCCAAGTTCTCCGTACAAAAATACCCTTTTCATCCTTTTTTCCTTATGTATATTTACACTAACGATGGATGTCTGTACACTTCTTTTATTTTTGCTTGCCAGCGTTCGTCCAATAACTCTCTCCTGGATAAAATACCAGTGGCCTGATGCAAGAAGTAATCATCTCCACAATATATACCAACATGATAT
>Ga0208897_1001221_pt1 | contig 10765 bp, 13 predicted proteins | sample ColrivemetaGS697_FD_187594 | JGI IMG/M metagenome (GOLD analysis project Ga0208897, IMG submission 187594) | Estuarine microbial communities from the Columbia River estuary, USA - metaG S.697 (SPAdes) (version 2) | ecosystem: Environmental > Aquatic > Marine > Intertidal zone > Estuary | place...
GATGATATGTTCCCAATTCTAATTCTGGATATGTTGATTTTAACCAAAGATAAACATGTTGCTGCACGAATGCAAAGAATGGAGCATCAAATGTTAGGCCATAAAAAATATCGTTGGAACGCATTTGGACTTTCATATCCAATTTGTTTTTTCTAATCGAGAAATTAAGGTACATTGTGCATACAAAATCCTTGTTACCTTCAAATTGGTATCTTGGCTGATTCAAGAAAGCAATTGCTTGTCTAGAGTTTTTATCTTTTTTTAATGAATCAACTACCCACTGTAATTGTCTTCCAAAAAGTAAAAAACCGTAATTTGAGTTAATTTCATTAGTTCCAGGATTTGTAATGTTTTTCCAAAATCCAGAAAATTGATTAATGTAATCAATATTGGTATCTTTATTAAGGTACCATGCTAATTCTCCAGCGAAATATTTCCAATTGAATTCTCTGCTATTGAAATTTGCAAATGCTTGTGTTGGGTCTACTTTGTAGCCAGCATACATAATTTCGGTAACTTCAAGGTCTCTTGGTTTAGAGACCTCTCCGTTAATTTTTATATCCGATATTATGTTTTTGAAAACCGTTGAAAAGTTATTCATTTACTACTATATTATGTTAATACTTTATTTTAATATTATATAGCTATTTTATAGAAAGTTTCTCATCTCCTTTTTTATGTGAGATTGTATATGCTTTAGTACCCTTAACTACGGTTCCGGTGATGATAGCATCCGCTAGCAAATCTTCAACATAAGTTTGAACTGCTCTTTTTAAAGGTCTAGCACCATATTGAGCATCATATCCATGTTCTGCCAAGAATAACATCGCAGTTTTTGCAAGTTTAATATTGTAATCCTGTGCGGCCATTCTTTTGATAACCTTTTCAATTTCAATATCTGCAATTTGTAGAACATGTTCCTCTTTCAATCCTTCAAATAGGACGATTTCGTCTAATCTATTTAAGAATTCTGGTGCAAATTTGTTTTTAAGCTCTTTTCTAATAACAGTCTCCATCTCCATTTTCTGAGAAGTTTTAGAAGTTGCACTACTGAATCCAATTCCAGCTCCAAATTCTGCAACTCGTTTTGCTCCAACATTACTGGTCATAATAATGATAGTATTTGTAAAGTCAATAGTTCTACCCAAAGAATCGGTTAATCGACCTTCATCCAATACTTGCAATAGGGTATTAAAAATATCTGGATGTGCTTTTTCAACCTCATCAAATAGTACAACTGAATATGGCTTACGGCGAACTTGCTCAGTTAATTGACCACCTTCCTCATGTCCAATATATCCAGGAGGAGATCCAATTAATCTACTTACATTGAATTTCTCTTGGTATTCCGACATATCGATACGGATCAAAGAATCCTCACTACCAAAATAATATTCTGTAAGAGCTTTAACAGTTTCAGTTTTACCAACTCCAGTTGGACCGATAAACATAAATGATCCGATTGGTTTTTTAGCAGAACTAACACCAGTTCTAGAACGTTTAATAACTCTACATAGACCTTCAACTGCTGGATCTTGACCAATAATCATCGATTTTAATTCTTTCTCCATTTCGACAATAATTCTATTCTCATCGTCGGTCATTCTTGCAATTGGAATACCGGTAGCCTGTGAAATTGTTTCAGCAATATCTTCATAGGTTACGGTCTTTTTATTTAATCGCAATCCCTCTTCCCATTCTTTTGTTTTCTTTTCAATTTCGTCTTTTTTGGCCAATTCTAAGTCTCTGAACTTACCGGCTTTCTCGTAATCTTGTTGCTCAACCGCAAGCAATTTTTGTGTTTTTAATTTATCGGCTTCGACTTCAAGTTCTTTAATAACCTCAGGCATTTTAACCTCTTGTAAGTGAACTTTTGCGCCGGCTTCATCCATAACATCGATTGCCTTGTCTGGTAATTCGCGTTGAGTAATGTATCGGTCTGAAAGAACTACACAAGCTTCAATTGCCTCATCAGTATATGAAACCGCATGATAGTCCTCGTAATTTGGTTTAATTCTGTTGAGAATTTCAATAGCATCTTCCTGGCTAGGTGGATCAATAAATATTTCTTGAAAACGACGAGTAAGTGCTCCATCCTTTTCGATATTTTCTCGATACTCATCGAGTGTTGTGGCTCCAATACACTGAACCTGTCCTCTGGCAAGCGCTGGTTTTAAGATATTACTAGCATCAAGAGAACCACTAACTCCTCCAGCTCCAACGATTGTATGAATTTCATCGATGAATACGATAACATCACGATTTTCTTTAAGCTCATCGACGATGTTTTTCATACGCTCTTCAAATTCTCCACGATATTTTGTACCAGCGACAATATTTGAAATATTCAATGAAACGATTCTTTTATTAAGAAGAGTCATTGCCACTTTTTTATCGACGATTCTTTGAGCAATAGCTTCAATAAGTGCAGTTTTACCCACACCAGGATCTCCTAAAATAATTGGATTGTTTTTCTTTCTCCTTGAAAGAATTTGGCAGATTCTATAGACCTCTTTTTCTCTACCAATAATTGGATCTAATTTACCATCAGCCGCCATCTTCGTTAAATCTTCTCCGAATTGGTCAATAAATGGTGTTGTTGATTTTTTAGACATATTAAATTTTTTATAATAATTTTATAGAATATTTCAATTTTGTTTCTTTTATATTCTATTTATTAGCAATAAAAAAGCCACTCCATTTCAGAAGTGGCTCACAAATTCGGTTCGGTATTTGCAGTTTAAAAATCTATGTTCTATTTATATATCCCATAAATTATTATGGAATTACAATATTAACATATTATGCGCCGATACTTGCTCCTCTCGCGTTGTTGACTGATCGTTGAGTACAGTCTGAACATAGAACGGCAGTTGCATTTGCACCAACTTCGACCCAATTCTTACATGGCCCATCTTCCGGTGCAAATTCACCCCATTTACTAGATTCAGGATTAGAATTCTGGCAGATCATAGTTCGGATAGTTCTACCCTTTTCGTTTATTACTTGTTTAGATTTCCACATATTAGATTATTTAATTAGCAGTTATACTCAGAATTCTCTAATTGTTTCAAGGGTTAAATTTAAGTCTCTTTGGGGTTTTTGAAAATTTTATTCTAGGAATTTTTTTACAACAACTCTCATGATTGTGCCGTCCACCTTCTGAAATGCGTGGGAAAATTTGGGTTGTCACATTGAAAAAATGAAAAAAAACCAAAAAACCGCATAGGGTCCCTGACCTGCAGCCCATCGATACCATTCGAGGTACCATTGGTATACCGTCAGAATTGTGACCATTCGAGTGTCCACACGGATGGCATCACCCTCTCTGATACCTTTTATTAAGTACCCAGATCACTGTGACATTTGTGACCATTCGGTATCTATTAGTAATATCAATATCGATACTGTCTATACTGTTTATATCAGATTCTATTAGTCCGTATGGATTCAATTAGCCGTTGATGGACCATAGAGCGCGCCCCCACCCCACCAACTAGTGGCTCTCGGGTTCTTTTTTATTGTTTTTGGATTTGAGGACTTCGAGGCTTTGAGACCCTACCCCCAGAGTGGTCTTCGAGGTGGGTGATTGCCCTAATGGCTTTGAGGCCGACTCCCTACTCTACCCTTGGAAATAAAGACATTTCTTATATACTCCAGGCCCGCTTTGTTTCAAAATTCTTGAAGTATTTTTTAAAAGTTTTCACAGGGTCTCGAAGTATTGCCCTGCCAACCTTAGGGTTATTGGTATCGGTTGATTGGTGTTCTATTGGTCTTTGAGGAGTATCAATCATCCAAGTCCTGTCGATTCTTGTAGTAGGTCGAGCACTCAATGTTTCGGGTGACCAATTTCCGGACGGGGAATATTTTTGGCCAGGGCAACATTGACAACCTTAAGGGGCCTGTAGCCCTGGGAGCACATTGAAGGTTGACCAATTCCGGGCCGAGACAATTCGTTGACCTTTGGCAACATTGATCGCTAAAGGGCCTTATTAATAGTAAGTACTTAAAAACCATGTCCCCCTAGACACTCAACACAAAGTCCCGTAGATTTTGGGCAATTATAAAAAGTCCCTTGGAGTGATTGCGCTCCACTAGGGTTCCGATCTGCGCAGATTGACCTATTGACATATGAATTGAAATGTCAATGTATTGATTGATTGCATTGAGACCAATTGAATGTTGAGGTCTTTAGGATCTAAGGGTATTTAGACCCTGTAGGTAATATTGAGCAGCTGTTGAAATGGTACACCTGCATTGCGCAGGCATTGAATCTATTGAGGGTTGCAACTGTTGAATGAGGCAACCAACAGTTAGTGCCCTTATTGAATATTGCACCTATGGCAATAATTGAGCCCTAGTGCAATTTGGAAACATTGAATATTGATTGATTTCATTGATTTTCATTGATTTTCATTGAAATACATTGCCTGGGCATTGAATATATTGATCCCGGGCATTGAAATACATTGATCCTGGACATTGCCTGGGAGCATTGATCCGGGGATTGATCCTGGACATTGATCCGGGAGCACTTATAACTTAAATTTTGGCATGTTGATTTTAGGTGCAGTATACCCGATGTTATTAAATGCTGGAGCACTATAATTTGGCTTTGATTCCCCTTTAGATATAACACCTTCGATTAATCCTTGATCTGGCATACCGGGATCATTTGATGTTATACTACTAGGTGACCATGTATTTGTTTGAGGTCTTTCAACCCTTTTATTATCTGGTGCCTTTTGTATATTTGGATCATCTACATTTTTACCTTTTGCCCCGTTATCTGCTTCTGGAGTTTGCATTTGAGATTGCATATAATCCGTTGCTTTTGCCTCTATAAGGCTTTCCATAAATCCCTTCTTTTTAGGGGTTGGTTTAACCTTTTGAGGATCCTGTTCTTCTGGGAATTCTGCATCCTGCGGGTTTTCATATTGTAGATCACCCGGTACTGCTGCAGATCTCTTTTGAGGTCCTGTTTCAGATTGTGCATCTTGTTGGTGCTGTTGAACACTTGGTCCGGCATTATTGATACCACTTAAATCTGGTTTATCAATACTAGAATCACCAGGAGAACCATCCACTGATTGAGGGGTGTTGCCAGTCCCTATGTTAGGATCACTAGCACCGTTTTTAGAAGCAGCTATTTTATCTGCAATTGATATGTTGAATCGGCTGAACATTAATTCTTAGTCAATTTATCTAATAGTTGTTGCAACCTTTGTATCTTAGTGTGATTGTGAGGATCTTTAGACTTTGTTTCTAATATCTGTTCAACTACTTCAGATGCAGTTAATTGTACTAATGGTTTTGCTACTTCTTTCATGATAGGAATGTTTTAGTTTCTTTATATATTAGGCTTCCATTGGAACTTCATAAGGAACGAATGCTCTATCAGCCCATGTTTTAGCTCCAACTGCAGCATATTGCTTTTGATTATAAAGGTTAGTGTTGTACCATAATTGATTAATCGTTCCAACAGTTAAGTGACCCATAATAACCTCATCGATAATTACGATTTTGTTTCCTTTTTTCGCGAAGATGGTTAACCAAACATCTGAACCTTCTGGTTGGAATTCAATAGTTTGTAAGGATCCTTTTTTAAATGCTGTTAAAAGGGCTTCTGGGTATTGCATATATCTAACATTGTCAAAATCTGGTGCTTCTGATATTGATAAGAAACCAGCTCTACATTTTGCAATAAAACGGAATTTACCCGCTGTATAGCCATTCATAAATCTTACCGCGTTGATGTCTGTTGTGTTAACTAAGTTTTTCATATTGTATTGTTTTAATTTGTATATGTAAATATAATCATTTAATTTGAATCCCGAAACTTTTTTGGCAATTATTTTGCGGAAAGTTATTAACAATTAATTTTTGCAAAATGTAACCAAATCTGGATACAATCCCGAAAAGAAGCTTTTATACACATAAGCCACCGCAGCCTCTTCGGTTACCCATTCGTAGCCATTTATGGTTTCAGCTACCGGAATCGAATCCGCAGACATTACATCCATTCCATTTACGTCGAAAAAAGCTTGTACTTGTGATTTTAAAAATAATGACATATTGTTTGTTTTTTAATTATAGTATAAATATAATCAATTTTTATGAATCCCGAAACAGTTTTGCCAATTATTTTTGGAAAGTTATTAACAAAAAATGTTTAAAAGTTTTATTGAAAAAGTTTTCGGGATTCGTTTATTATGATTATATTTACATATCAAATTAAAACATATAACACCATGACACAGATTATTAGAGTTCAAACAAAAGCAAGAAAACACTATCCATCAGTAGACACTAAATATACAGTTGCTATTGAACGTAACAAATCAATTAAGATCTTTGTTGATGAGGTTCTTGTTAACCAATTCAATTTAGGTGATGAAGCAGAATACGGTTCTTATAACCTCATCTACACTGGACCTATTACTAAGATTACTGATAAAATGGTTCAAATCACTGCATATCCAAATTCACGTAACGAAACTCGCCATAACCTTTCACTAGATACTTTCTGTTGGAGAAACGAAAAGTTTGATGCTGTTAAAGTTGCTAAATATAACCAAGAAGAGTCTTATTACATTTAATCTATATACTATGAAAACGCTATTCGAAAAACTATCCGCCGAAAATCAAGAAATCGTTAACCAAACTGCTCCACTTTCAATTAAACCCCAGTTGACGACAAAATCATATTTTGTTGAATTGAGTGTTTCTGATGCTGTTCAATTGGTTGACTTATTTAAACTATCTCATTGGGATAAATCATTTGCTGCTACTCTATTAGATTTGAGTTCATTATTTGCAGAATAAATTGTTAATAACTTTTTTGAAACTTTTTCAATAAAAGTTTTCGGGATTCAAATTAAATGATTATATTTACATATACAAATTAAAACAATACAATATGAAAAAGTACGAAAACGGTTACAATGACAAAATTAGCTATTACCAATACAAAGTTAATCAAGCTATCGAAAACCTAGATACTAAAGATTTGGCTTTTTATGCTGGTAAATTAAGTTACTTTATGGAACGTCAAAAGGAGTTGAATCGCAAAACAATGATCTTCGGAGTACTTCCAGCGTAACTAAAACTTTTTGAAACTTTTTTTAATAATCATATATAAATATAAAATCTCGTAACTATGGCAATCGCAACCCTTTCAAACACATTAATCGAACAACGTAAAGTACAAACTTTAGAGGCTCAAAACTTACGTAAAGTAGTTCCTTTCCGTGATATCACTTTGATTGATGGTGAATCTATTGAATATAACGGTACTCGTATCAACCTTACCAAATCTGCATTCAAAAACCTTTTAGGTCTATTAGGAATGTCAAATCAATTCGCTCAGAAATTCGAAAACCTTTTTACCAAAGAGGCTAAAGCACAATTCATTAATACTATGAAAAATGCAATGGCATCTAATAGTGGTCGTCTTTCTGAAGTTACATTGGTACTTAACCCAATGACCAAAGCAGTTGTAGCAATCACTAAAAAAGAAGAGTTCGGTATTTCAAACCAACAATTCATGCAAGTTGCTGAGAACATCATTGATAACCATTCAATGGATGTTACAAACTGGTCAGTAGATCCAGGAACTGGTATTATCACAATCAATGCATTTAATCCTAAAGCAAACTTTGCAGTTCAAGGGTTATCTGATGAGGTTTTCACAGGAGGTGTTACTTTCCAAAACAGTCCTAAAGACGGTTTCCAAGTATTACCTTATGTAAATCGCCAATGGTGTACTAATGGTTTAACTACTCCATTTGCTCAAGAAGCATACACATTAAATTCATTAGATCAGGCTTCAATGGAGAAATTCTTTGAAAACTTAAATGGTCTTCGTAAGAATAACTTTGCACCTACTGGTTTTGCTGATCGCGTTAGAGCTGCTCATAATACTCCAGCCTCTCTTCATGAATTACAATTTGCACATAACCTTATTGAACCATTCGCTGGAGAACGTTCTGATAACTGGATTCCATTAGCAGAAAACATGAATGCATTCTATAAAGCAGGTTTTGAGTCATTAAGCACTGAACAAATGAAACATGCAAAATCTAATACTTCTGTATGGGACGTAGTTAATGGTGTTACTCACTTTGCAACTCACGGATCTGGTATTATAGATACCAATATGCAGGACTATAATGCATCAGAATTGATGGTTAAATCTGGTAACCTATTCGGTAAAAAATCATTTGACCACGAAAACACTATGCCAGATATCTTTATCGGTAGAGAATTAGTTCGTAGTGGTTCATTATTGAACTAATCTCTGGACAATATTAGTTTAAGGGACCGATGAGGTCCCTTTTTTTATGTGAAAATAATTCAAAAATAATTCAATAAAAGTTTTCGGGATTCATTTATTATGATTATATTTACATATACAAATTAAAACAATACAATATGATTTCGAACGTAGATTACCTCATCCAAAAATATTCAGAAGCCAGTGAAAAGATGAACGATTCAAATACTGAATCAGGTCGTCAGTACTGGAGAGGTTCAATGGACACATATCATAACCTATTATGTACTGCATTCCCGGGATGGGCTGAATATGGTTCTACTGGTTATTATGTCTTTATGGAGCAAATGACTTATGATGAGGCTCTTAACCAAGTAACTGGTACTCTGGTAGATTGTTAATAAATTTAACAAAAAATTAACAAAAAAAGTTTTACCGATTCAAACTAATTGATTATATTTACATATACAAATTAAAACAATATGAAACGTAGATCTTTAAAAAACGCCGCAATTGCAATCACAGTATTAGTATTAGGAGTAACCCTAGTTAACTTGACCATCAAAGCATCTTGTTACCTATTATTGGCTATGTTCAAAAATCCATTCGAAGCCTTCTTATTAACTGTTGGAGTTATGGGTATCATCTATATGATCGATCGAATCATCCAATCTAATAACAAATAATTGTTAATAACTTTTCAATAAAAAAGTTTCGGGTTTCCCATAAATTGATTATATTTACATATACAAATTAAAACACCACAATATGAACAGACAATCTTACACTATTAGCTCTAAAGGTCTTAACTTCTTATTAGTTAACACAACAAACCCAAAAGACACTATCCTAATCGAACCAGGTCATTCTAAATACGAATGGATTCAAGGTCAAGATGCTAATAGAATTATAAATATTACCGAAACAGGCCGTTGGACCAGTAACAAGGATTATAACAACGACTATGCTAAGTTAGTTAAACCAACTAAACCCGCTCCAGTTAAACTTACTAAATTGGACGATCTTAACATCGACGATTCCCTATTTAATACATTACCAACCAACACTATCTTCGACCAGTTCTGTTCAACAGATGGTGGTTTCCTTCCAGGAACTAACATAATGGCCGCTGGAGCCCCAGGTGTCGGTAAAACTACAGTTCTATTAGAACTCTTAAGTAAATTACATGAATCAGGAAAACGTGTCCTGTTCATCTCTGCTGAAATGAACCAAATCGATATGGCACGTTACCTTAAACGTTTCCCACATTGGGGTCAGTTACCTATCCTATTCCTTTCAGACTACACTGAATCTTGTCCAAAAGGAATCATCGAAGCAGTTCTCCATGAAGGTTGGGATATCGTCCTAACTGACTCTTACACCGAAGTAAATGATACTATCAAGGAGGAATGTAACATGACAAGAGGTAAAACTGAAAAATGGTTCCTTGACCTGATGACCCAACATAACAAGGGCCGTAATGCTAAGAAGGTTTACACAACTTTCGTAACCATTCTCCAGTTATCTAAAGGTGGTACTTTCGTAGGTTCCAATAAGCTTAAACACATGACTACAGCGATGATGTTATTGGATTGGGATGGATCTGAAAACTCAGGCCGCCGCTATATGGAGTTCTCTAAAAACCGTACCGGCCAGGTTGGCAAAAAACTATATTACGAATTATCCAATGGAGTCAAATTCGACGAGGGCCGATATACCAGAGACCTATTTAACGACGAAGTACTAGCAGAAGAACGTAAAGCCTTAGAAGGCGAATCTAATGCCTTCGACAAATTATTCGGTTTCGACAAGGACGGTATTCCAGAAGATCTTAAAACAGCTGTGGAGCTATAACCCAGTTTTAATTTGTATAGGATTGGACGGTATGTGGTGTGCCGTCCTTTTCGTTTGTCCCGCGGCTGGCAGTTCAGGATTTCCAATGAAAAAACATTGACCGGCCCAATCAGTGTTGTTTTTGCCATCGGGGTACCTCTATGCCGTTGGAGCCGGTTGGCCCGATTGAGTGGTACCCAATATCCGAGGGCCGGTTGGAGCCACGGATTGGAGACTCTAGCCGTGAAATGTTGCGCCGGATCCGAAAAGGTTGAAAAAGTTTGCCAGCCCCGCAGGGGACAAGTGGAGAGTACTCTGGGTCGATTGCCGGTTGTGTAAAGAGGGTCCGGAGTGCTCTGGGCAGTGACCCAACTTGACGAGAGGTTTAAGGTGGGACCCTTAACATTGGGACATGGACCCTTAACATTGAGGAACTATTGGAGGACCATTGAGAGACCTACTGTGCTTGGATTGGACTTATATATCCTTTTAATTGGTAATGGCTAGAATAGTGGTACCTGGAGTCTCCCTACGGGTACGGGTGTAGGGATAGGTTGAGGACTATTGAAGGCTTGGATATCTGGAGATTGGATCTATATAGAGATGGGAGTAGGGAGGGGAGGAGGGGCTAGGAGGGTATGAGTATGTGTTTTATTA
>Ga0208897_1001223_pt1 | contig 10748 bp, 8 predicted proteins | sample ColrivemetaGS697_FD_187594 | JGI IMG/M metagenome (GOLD analysis project Ga0208897, IMG submission 187594) | Estuarine microbial communities from the Columbia River estuary, USA - metaG S.697 (SPAdes) (version 2) | ecosystem: Environmental > Aquatic > Marine > Intertidal zone > Estuary | place...
CCATTAAACGACGATGATCTCACCAAAATACTCAAAGAAAAAGGGTACCCGATCGCGAGAAGAACAGTGGCCAAATATCGAGAGCAGCTTGGTCTTCCCGTAGCGAGACTCAGAAAATCACTATAAAATAAAAAACCCCAGTACTTGTGTACTGGGGTTTTTTCGTAGATCACAACAAAAACTACTCTAAGTTTCTAAATGCATCACCGTTGTAGGTGGTGTAATTAATCTTTAGAGAGTTTACTTTTCTCAACTCCATTTTAATATCTTGGATAATACCCATATTGGCATTTTTATCCACCTTAAGAGAGGTGGTCAAAACATTTTGAAGTTCTTGTGCTTTTTTGGCGCGTTCTGCCAAAATATAAGCCCCTACTTCTTTAGCATCAGCAAACTTATCGTTTAACTGTACTTTGGTTTCGGTACCAAACGCTTTTTGATACTCGCGAGTGGGTTTACCGGCATACACATAGATCACACGATCCTTTTTATCCAACTTTTTAATTTCGTTGGCATTAGGTAACGTGTTTTCAATTTTCAAAGAACTGTCCTTCATCACCGTTACGGTCATAAAGAAGAACAACAGCATGAAAACGATATCCGGCAAAGAAGCTGTAGAAACTGGTGGCAAATCGCCGCTTTTCTTCTTGTTAAACTTTGACATAATTTATCGTTTAAAATTATTTAATAGCTGTTTCAGCCTCAGAGAACTTCTGTGGATACAAATCTTGAATACGCTTCACTTTCTCTTTTAACTCCTCACGAATTTCGCTAGGTGTTTCTGGATTGTTGTACAAGTCTTCCATCTCGGTGAAATTTCTACGGTACAAACGCTGCGCTTCACGATTCCTTAGGTCGTTATAGGCTCCTACAATCTCGTTTTGAACGGCAATGTATACACCATACTTGGTTTCACGATCACTTTTCAAAGAGACAATTGCTTTTTCAGGATTATCTGAAGAACTCGCATCCCTTAATCCCTGACAATAATCACAGAACGGGTTATCTTGAGTAGCTTCAGACTTGGATAAACCTCCATTATCCAAAAAGGCAATTACCGATGTGCGCAAATCAGCCAATTCAACGGGTTGTTCATCTGCAAGTATTTGTCCATACTTGTTAACGTTCACCAAGAAAATGTTCTTTTGTTTAATAACAACGTCTGTATCAGGCGGTTCAATCGGAGGCAGCATACGGTCTAAGCCTGCATCAGTTTCAATAGTCGTGGTGACCAAGAAAAAGATGAGCAGCAAGAACGCAATGTCCGCCATTGAGCCAGCATTTACTTCTGGTGGTGCTCCTCTTCTAGCCATAATATTACTTTTTAAATACGCGTTTAAGACCTGGTCCTACCATGAGAACCACAGCGATCAGCATGAGGATGAAAAATACATTCAAGCCCATTCCAATATTTCTGATGGTTGATTCAGTAGTTTCAATCCCAAGATTGGCCATTTCTTCAACGCTAACATCAGAACCGCTGGAAAGGATGTAGGAGAGCAAAACAACTACCAACAATCCACCCAAAGACTTCAAGGTACTGACTAATATAGCTTTAGATGAAAGAATTCTCTTGATGGCAAAATATAATGTAGAAAATATAGCAATCGCCAACAACAAGTACGTGATCATGAACATTAAGCTCATAGAAGTACTTTCAACTGCCTCACTGGCAGGCATCTCCGCATCCGGAAGTTGAAACCACAGAATGGTTCCAATCAAGCCCAATGCGATTAATGCAATTTTTAAAAACTTATGCATGATTATATAACTTTAAATTGGGGCTTGATTATTTTTTGGTGTTCGCAGCCAACATATCGATCAAAGCGATAGAAGAATCTTCCATATCATTGATGATGCTGTCGATCTTTGCTACGATGTAGTTGTAGAAAATCTGCAAAATGATCGCAGTAATCAAACCAAATACGGTAGTCAAAAGGGCTACTTGGATATCACCAGCGATCAAAGACGCGCTCAAGTTACCTACAGCAGCAATTTTTTGGAACGCCTGAATCATCCCGATTACAGTACCCATGAACCCAAGCATCGGAGCTACTGCAATAAATAAAGATAACCAAGAAACGTTTTTCTCTAATTGACCCATTTGCACACCTCCGTAGGCAACTACTGCTTTTTCAGCAGATTCAATACCTTCTTTAGCGCGATCTAACCCTTGGTAGTAGATAGAAGCAACAGGACCTTTGGTATTTCTGCACAATTCTTTAGCAGCTTCAATCCCGCCAGAAGCTAATGCAGCCTCTACGTCTTCTCTAAGTTTAGCGGTGTTGGTTGTAGACAAGTTCAAGAAAATGATACGCTCGATGGCTACAGCCAAACCGAGGATCAAAGAAAGCAATACAATTCCCATGAAGGATGCACCTCCCTGGATGAATTGCTCTTTTAACACTTGTGTAAATCCTTTGGCTGCGGGAGCCTCTTCTTGCAAAACAACGGCAGCTGTAGTCAATGCAGCAGACATTTGACCAGCGATTGCTTTTGCGCTTACGATACTTGTACTTGTAACAAATAACCCAGCTACTGCTAGGATTGAAAATGGTTTTTTCATTGTGATCAACTTAAATTTTAGTTAGTTAATGGTGTTAAAGATAAAAAAATTAGTCAATAAAAAATTAAAACTTACTCAGCAGAGAGGAAGGGATTCGAACCCTCGATACACTTTTGGTGTATACACACTTTCCAGGCGTGCGCCTTCGACCACTCGGCCACCTCTCTAGTTTAAAAAACGGTCCAAATAACAAAAAAAAAGCTAGTAAATCAAACGATTGCGGTTAATTATTTTGCTCGCCACACAAAGAAGTTGACCACAGCGACCTAAGTTCTTGAGGGTCAATTTCAGAGCCCAACAAAACCATCAATTTGGCCAGGGCGGCCTCCGTAGTTAAATCTCTTCCACTGAGAATTTCCGGATGATTAAAACGGATACTTGTTTGGTAGTGATCATCCAACACCCCCCCACCAGCACACTGTGTTACGTGGCATAAAAGCACGTTTTGAGCTAGCGCCTCATGGATGATTTCGTGCAGCCAAGGTGCGTCTGGAGCATTCCCGGCACCAAAAGATTCGATTAACACGGCCGAGAGACCTGCCTCGAGCAGCACAGAGCGAACCAGTGACTGAGGCATACCAGGATATAGCTTCAGAAGCCCTACCTTATTGTTCAAGCGTTTATGAAAAACGGGGGAAGCAAGCATACTGCGCCACAAATATCCGTGGTTAACCTCTAATTGAACCCCGGATTCCACCAGCGCAGGATAGTTAAACGAGGCAAAAGCATTGAAATGAGAGGCGCTTACCTTAGTAGTCCTGTTGGCTCTATATAATTTGTATTCAAAATACAGACCTACTTCTTGAATCACGGGAATGCCCTCCTGGTGTAGTGCCGCAATTTGTATAGCCGTGATCAAAGCAATTTGAATGGCCGTGATCAAATTCTCTTTAGCGTCGGTCCTTAAATCACCGATGGGCAACTGTGAACCCGTGAAGATGATCGGCTTGGGTAAGCCGCGCACCATAAACGACAAAGCAGAAGCGGTATAACTCATGGTGTCGCTGCCGTGTAACACTACGAATCCGTCGTAGTTCTGGTGGTTAACCTCCAATAATTCCACTAATTCAATCCAGTGACTGGGTTGCATGTTACTGGAATCCATGGGTTGAGCAAAAGAAATAGAAGAGATGATACAATCCAGCCATTTCAATTCGGGAATCTGGGCTACCAAATGATCAAAGTCAAATGGTTTCAATGCACCATCCTCCGGATCTTTCACCATACCGATGGTCCCACCGGTGTAAATCACCAAAATTTTGGCTTTATAAGGTTTCATCAGACCAGTTAAATAGGGTTTTGGCGTTAGCTGAAGTGACTTGACCTATTTCTTGTTCACTCACACCGTACAGTGCCGCTAATTTGGCCACCACTAAGGTAAGGAATTCAGGTTCATTTCGTTTCCCTCTATGAGGTACCGGAGCTAAATACGGGGCATCTGTCTCCAAGAGCACATGTTCCAGTGGAATTTGATTGATCCACTGATCGATTTGCCCATTTTTAAAGGTCACTACGCCACCAATTCCTAAGTAAAGCCCTAAGGAAATAGCTCTTTGTGCTTGAGAAAAATCACCTGTAAAACAGTGAAACACCCCTCGATGAAGCCCATCAAAAGAAGTCAACACGTCGAAAACCTCATCAAAAGCTTGTCGGCAATGGATCGCAAAAGGGAGATTAAAGTCCCGTGCCCACTGGATTTGCCGGGCAAATGCCTCTTTTTGTTCTCTCAGGTAAGTTTTGTCCCAATAGAGATCGATACCTATTTCTCCTACAGCCCAATTTCACCAACAGCAATACATTTTTCTGTAGACAATTGATGGTGTACATGAGTTAACTCCTGCTCAAATCCCGGACCCACGTGCGTGGGATGAAGTCCCGCCATCACAGAAACACAAAACGGATACGCCTTTTCTAGTTGGCGCATCCGTTGTGTATACGTTGAATCGATAGCTGGAAGTATAAACCGTTGAACACCGGCAGTCAACCCCCTTTCGATGACTTGTGCTACATCATCATCGAATTCTGGCACATATAAATGAGTATGGGTGTCTACAAACACAGAAACTATAGTTCGAGCGCTTGCTTAACCTGATTGTTCATCAGCACTTCAATTGGATTCTCCAAAGCCTCTTTAACAGCCACTAAGAAACCAACTGACTCACGACCATCGATAATTCTGTGGTCATAAGAAAGGGCTACGTACATCACAGGGGCAGCAACGATCGCTCCATCTTTCACCACTGGGCGCTCGACAATGTTATGCATCCCTAAAATGGCGCTTTGAGGAGGATTGATGATCGGTGTAGACAACATAGAACCAAAAACACCTCCGTTGGTGATCGTAAACGTACCTCCCGTCATCTCATCTACGGTAATAGCCCCTTCACGAGCGCGCACAGCCAATCTTTTTACCTCAGCTTCTACCCCTCTAAAACTCAACAATTCAGCATTTCGGATTACGGGCACCATCAAACCTTTGGGACCTGAAACCGCAATACTGATGTCGCAAAAATCATAGGTGATCATGTCCTTGTCATCGATCATCGAATTGACCGCTGGGAACATTTTGAGGGCGCGGATAACCGCTAGCGTAAAGAAGGACATAAATCCTAAACCAACACCGTGTTTCGCGGCAAATGCATCTTTATACTCTTTGCGCAAGGCAAATATCGCGCTCATATCCACCTCGTTAAAGGTGGTGAGCATCGCAGTTTCATTTTTAGCAGCCACCAAACGCTCGGCTACTTTTCTGCGCAACATCGACAACTTAGTTCTCGACTCCCCTCTACTTCCATGTGTGGGCGCAGATCCCATAGAAGGTACCGCTTGTTGCGCATCCTCCTTGGTGATTCGACCTTCCCGACCTGTTCCAGCTACTTGAGCGGGATCAATTCCTTTTTCCGCCAAAATCTTTTGAGCAGCCGGCGAGGCAATTCCAGCACCTTTTTGAGGTGTTGTCACTGCAGGAGCTGAGGCAGCTACCGGAGCTGGTGTAGCGACAGGATCCGTTTCTTTTTTGGCCTCGACCGAAGGAGCTGATTTGGATGCACCAGATGGTTTAGCGGCAGCTGTGTCGATCAAACAAACCACTTGCCCAACGGCAACTGCATCTCCCTCTTCAGCCTTAAGCGTGATGATACCACTTGCCTCAGCAGGCAATTCCAAAGTGGCTTTATCTGAGTCCACCTCAGCGATGGCTTGGTCTTTTTCAACATAATCCCCATCGGCCACCAACCAAGAGGCAATTTCAACCTCGGTGATGGATTCTCCTGGAGAAGGAACTTTCATTTCTAGTATCATGGCGATAAAATTAGTTCAATTAGAGAGAAAACACTTGATCAATTACATCCTGATGGCGCTTTTTAGCGCGTACAGGGCTACCTGCTGCCGGCGAAGCATACATATCTTGTGCCGCCAAAGTCCATTGGGACACACCTGGGTAATGCATCAACAAATAGCTCCAAGCCCCCATGTTTCTGGGCTCTTCTTGGGTCCAAATCCATCGATCTGCCTGGGTATATTTTGCCATGACCGCTTCAATTTGATCAACGGGAAGCGGAAACAACTGCTCGATACGCACTAGGGCCACATCTGAACGATGGAGCTCTTGGCGTTGGGCTAGCAAATCATAGTAAAACTTACCTGTACAAAAAACCACTTTGCGCACTTGGGATGCTTGAGCTGTTGCGTCATCGATCAACTCCTGGAATTGACCCTGTGAAAAATCAGCCAGCGAAGAGGTAGCCAGCGGATGGCGCAATAAAGACTTAGGCGTGAATACCACCAAAGGTTTGCGGTACGCTGCTTTGAGTTGTCTTCTGAGCAAGTGGAACATATTGGCTGGGGTAGTACAGTCTGCGACAAACATATTGTCTTTAGCACACAATTGTAAAAATCGCTCCATGCGGGCGGAAGAGTGCTCTGCACCCTGTCCTTCGTATCCGTGGGGCAACAACATCACCAATCCATTTTGCAACTCCCACTTATCTTCCGCTGCCGAAATATATTGGTCAATCATAATTTGGGCTCCATTGGAGAAATCCCCAAATTGAGCCTCCCAAATGGTCAGCGCCTTAGGATGAGCCATAGCATAACCGTATTCATAGCCCAATACACCGTATTCGGACAAATGAGAGTTGAAAATATGGAAATCTCCTTGACGTGAAGGCATATCTCTGAGCAGAACCACTTCTTGTTCGGAGTCCTCCACTTTAAGCACGGCGTGTCGGTGAGAAAAAGTCCCTCGTTCCACGTCTTGTCCAGAAATACGCACATCAAAACCTTCTTCGAGCAGGGATCCGTATGCGAGTAATTCGCCCATCGCCCAATCGAGCTGATCGGTTTCAAAGACCATCTTTCTTCGGTCCTCAATCAGTTTGTCGACTTTGCGCAAAAACTTCAAGCCTTTGGGCAATTCAGTCAGGTGAGCAGCGATCGATTTTAATCGGTCTTGTGGGTAGGCCGTAGTTACTTTTAGGGCCATTCCCTGCTCTGTAGCTGGAGTGCAGTCCTTCCAGGCATCGGCCATAAAGGGAGTAACCACTGTTTTTTTCACCTTGCGGGAATCTTCCAACTGCATCTCAAGCTCTTGTTTGTACTGTTCTTCTAAACTAGCTACAAAAGCCTGGTCGATCACCCCCTCTGCCAACAGCTTTTGGGTGTAAATCTCTTTGGGATTCTCGTGGGCCGCAATCGCCTTATACAACTTAGGCTGGGTAAATCTAGGCTCATCACCTTCGTTATGTCCGTATTTCCTGTACCCCAACAAATCGATAAACACATCGCGTTTAAAGGTCATGCGGTAGTCTAAGGCAAATAGGGCCGCATGCACCACCGCCTCCGCGTCGTCTGCATTGACATGCAGTACAGGAGACAAGGTCACCTTTCCGATGTCCGTGCAATAGGTTGAAGAACGCGCATCCAAATAATTGGTCGTAAAGCCAATTTGGTTGTTGACTACCATGTGAATGGTTCCCTCAGTGCGGTAACCATCTAGTTGAGCCATCTGCACAATTTCATACACAATACCCTGTCCGGCGATAGCTGCGTCTCCGTGTACCACGATGGGCAGTACTTTGGAAGGATCTTGGGCGTAGGTATTGTCTTGTTTGGCCCGAGCAATCCCTTCCACCACAGCACCAACAGTTTCCAAGTGCGAGGGGTTGGGAGCGATATTCATGGTGATTTCGTTGCCGTTATCGGCTGTTCGGGCTGAAGTCCAGCCCAGGTGGTATTTCACGTCCCCGTCAAAAACTACTTGTTCGTAATCCTTGCCGTCGAACTCGCTAAAAATATCCTTAGCAGACTTACCAAAAATATTCATCAGCACATTCAACCTCCCTCGGTGGGCCATACCCATGACAAACTCTTTAACACCTATAGAGGCTGCTTTTTCAATAATGGCGTCGATCGCAGGAATTAACGATTCATTGCCCTCGAGTGAAAAACGTTTCTGCCCTACGTATTTGGTGTGTAAAAACATCTCAAAACTGACCGCTTGGGTCAGTTTTTTAAGGATGTGTTTCTTTTGATCTGCCGTGAAACTAGGTTGGTTGTCGTTGACATTAATCCAGTTTTGAATCCACTGAACGCGATCTGGTTTGCGGATGTACATGTACTCGACACCGATGGACTGACAATAGATCGCTTGCAAGTGATCGATAATATTGCGCAATGAGGTGGCCTTCAAGCCCAAGATCTCTCCAGCGGAAAAAACCGTATCTAAATCAGCGGCGTTCAATCCGAAATTTTCTAGATCAAGAGTAGGCTCATAGGTCCTTCTGGCGCGCACTGGATTCGTTTTGGTAAATAAGTGACCCCTTGACCGGTAAGCGTCAATGAGTTTCACGACCATAAATTCCTTGCGGATTGAATCGGGAACGGATTCAGAAAGCGCACCCATCTGTGGTAACTGATTCAGAAAGCGCGCCCATCTGTGGTAACTCACTTCCGGTTAACGTGGCGCTAGAAAACTCTTGCCCAAAATCAAATCCTTGAAAAAATGCCCGCCAGCTCGGCTCTACCGAATCAGGATTGACCAAATAACGATCGTATAGGTCAGCAAAAAACGCAGTGTGTGCTGCGTTGAGAAATGAATACTTGTCCATTGAATTGCATTAAGCCTTAACGGCAAAAAAACATTCAAAAGTACACTATTTCCGGATTTTTACCTCTTTTAAACGCCTAAAAAACAAGGAAATTTACGGGGTTGACTGCTTGTAGATCCGTCCATCCTTCATGACAAACACCACACCTAAGGCTGCTTCGGCTCCACGGTCTGGATGTTGAGACAATGCGATCAGATCAGCTAAAAAACCAGGGGCGACCCGACCGAGTTGATCTTCCATGCCCAAAAGCGCTGCATTGGTTGTGGTAGCCGCTTTTAGGGCTGCTTTAAAAGGCATCCCGGACTGCTCCATATAGACAAATTCACGAGCGTTATCACCGTGGTGGGACACCCCGGAATCCGTTCCAAAAGCAATATTTACGCCCTTTTGGTAAGCTTTAGCAAAGGTAGCTGAGGTAATGGGCCCTACCTCAAGTGCCTTGGCGGTAACCATCGGCGGATAGTATCCGGGGATTTTTGCGTTGTTCATCACGTGTTGGGCCGCAGATAATGTGGGTACCAAATAAGCATCGTGCTTTTTCATCAATTCCATGGTTGCCTCGGACATAAAACTGCCGTGTTCAATCGTTTTGATTCCCGCGATAACAGCGCGTCTCATACCTTCATCTCCATGCGCATGTGCGGCAGTAAGCATGCCATAATCAGCAGCCGTTTCGACAATAGCTTTGATTTCTTCCACAGTGAACTGGGGATTATGTCCGTTTTTGGCCATGGACATCACTCCGCCTGTCGCCGTGATTTTAATCACATCAGCTCCTTCTTTGTAGCGTTGACGCACAGCCTTTCTGGCTTCATCCACTGAATTAATCACTCCTTGCGCTGGACCTGGATCTCCCATTAAATCTGCGCGAACTCCATTGGTCGGATCAGCATGCCCCCCCGTTGAAGCGATGGATTTGCCTGCAGTCCAAATACGCGGGCCATCCACCGAGCCTCTGGCAATCGCTTTTCTCAATGCGATATTGACACCTGACCCACCTAGATCACGCACAGAGGTAAAACCAGCCTGCAGTGTTTTCTGGGCCACGCACAGAGGTAAAACCAGCCTGCAGTGTTTTCTGGGCAAATGCGACCGACTCAAAAGCCACATCTTCTTTGTTGTACAAAAACTTATTGAGGTAGGTTTCTGGATGTATTTCACTTTCAATGTGCACGTGAAGATCGATCCATCCCGGCATCAAGGTAGCCGTTTTTAAATCGACTAATTGATCTGATGCTCCACCATTCTGCCATCCTGAGGCAATGGACAAGATTTTAGTTCCCTCGACAATCACGGTGGATTGACTGGAAGTTTTTTGGGTAGCTGGATCGTAAATACCCCCGCACTGGATGTAGGTTTTTTGCCCCCATACCAAAGCACTGGTACACAAGGCCACTAGAAAAGAGATTTTTTTCATCAGGATCAATTATGGTTGGTCCTGTGAACTTACTATTTTTTTCTGATATTTTGTTCCCAAGCCCAAGAGGAGGCCAAAGATTCTTCTAAAGTGTACCTCGCTTTCCAACCGAGAACTTGCTCCACCTTTTGGGTGTCTGCATAGGCGGCGATAACATCCCCGGGTCGCTTGGGCGCTATGGCGTAGTTCAGTTTCACCCCAGTAGCTGCCTCAAACGCGTGCACCACTTCCAAAACAGAGTTGCCCTGACCGGTACCTACATTAAACACCTCATAAGATTGATTCATGGAGCCGCCCAAAATGCGCTCCAAAGCAGCCAAATGGGCCTCGGCCAAATCCACCACATGAATGTAATCACGGATGCACGTACCGTCTGGAGTGGGGTATTGATCCCCAAACACAGACAAGCGCTCGCGTATCCCGATGGCGGTTTGGGTGATAAAGGGCACCAGATTTTGCGGCACCCCAAAAGGCAACTCCCCGATCAGTGCGGAGGAATGAGCGCCTATAGGATTGAAATAGCGCAGCGCAATCGCTTTGATTCGGTTGGATACCGCGCAGAGGTCGGCAAGGAATCTGCCTGCCCATACACCGTACAAGACGAACTGAATATCAGAGCGCTTCCAGGAATTTGGTCCAAAGCGGCCAACAGATAAAT
>Ga0208897_1001235_pt1 | contig 10693 bp, 7 predicted proteins | sample ColrivemetaGS697_FD_187594 | JGI IMG/M metagenome (GOLD analysis project Ga0208897, IMG submission 187594) | Estuarine microbial communities from the Columbia River estuary, USA - metaG S.697 (SPAdes) (version 2) | ecosystem: Environmental > Aquatic > Marine > Intertidal zone > Estuary | place...
ACACTACAAAGGACAACTTTCTGATGGTACTGTGTTTGATTCGTCTTACAAAAGAAAAGAGCCCATTGAATTTGCTCTTGGAACTGGACAAGTAATTGCTGGTTGGGATGAAGGCGTTGCACTTTTAAACGTTGGAGACAAGGCACGATTTGTAATTCCAAGTCATTTAGGCTATGGGGCTCAAGGCGCTGGTGGCGTGATTCCTCCAAATGCAAACTTAATATTTGATGTCGAATTGGTTGAGGTCAAATAAGTTGATTTTAATTTCATTAAATAAATGTTTTAAAAAGCACCTTTTAGGTGCTTTTTTCATTTTATATAAAGTGTTCATAAACAACTTTCAATAATACTTAAAGTTTCAATACTTATTTGTAAATTTGTTCGCGTTTAACAACGCATAATGACAGACACAACTACTAAATATATTTTTGTTACAGGAGGCGTAAGCTCTTCGTTAGGTAAAGGAATTATTGCTGCATCTTTAGCAAAATTACTCCAAGCCCAAGGTTACCGTACAACAATTCAAAAATTAGATCCATACATCAATATTGATCCAGGAACTTTGAATCCTTATGAACATGGCGAATGTTATGTAACTGATGACGGAGCAGAAACAGATTTAGATTTAGGCCATTATGAACGCTTTTTAAATGTGCCTACCTCACAAGCAAATAATGTGACCACAGGACGTATTTATCAAAGTGTGATAGATAAAGAACGTCGTGGTGAGTTTTTAGGAAAAACAGTCCAAGTTATACCTCACATAACTGACGAAATCAAACACCGCGTTCAAATTTTAGGAAAATCAGGAGATTATGACATCGTAATTACGGAGATTGGCGGTACCGTTGGCGATATAGAATCGTTACCATACATTGAAGCAGTGCGTCAGCTTAAATGGGAAATGGGCAATGAAAATGCACTGGTCATTCATTTAACTTTGATACCCTATTTGTCTGCTGCAGGGGAGTTAAAAACAAAACCTACGCAACACAGTGTCAAAACTTTGATGGAAAGTGGAGTACAAGCTGATATTTTGGTTTGTAGAACAGAACATAAACTTAGTGACAGTATTCGTACTAAATTAGCCCGTTTTTGTAACGTCAAAAGAGAAGCTGTCATCGAATCTATTGATGCATCTACTATTTACGACGTTCCAAATTTGATGTTGGAAGAAAGGCTGGATAAAGTAGTTTTAGAACAATTAAACTTAGAAAGTTATACCCCAGATTTAACTTCTTGGAACAACTTTCTAACAAAACTTAAAAACCCTAAAAGTGAAGTTGTAATAGGCTTGATTGGAAAATATGTAGAACTTCAAGATTCTTATAAATCAATCCTTGAAGCCTTTATTCACGCCGGTGCAGCCAATGAAGTAAAGGTCAAAGTTGAATCAATTCATTCCGAATACCTCCAATCAGAAAACATTGCTATGAAGCTATCTCATTTAGATGGTGTATTGGTTGCTCCTGGGTTTGGCGAACGTGGTATTGAAGGGAAAATTGAAGCGATTCGTTATGTGAGAGAACATCAAATTCCATTTTTTGGAATTTGTTTAGGAATGCAAATGGCAACCATTGAGTTCTCACGAAATGTTTTAGGATTAGTACAAGCCAATTCCTCCGAAATGGATTCCAACAGTGAGCATCCAGTTATTGACATCATGGAAGCTCAGAAGAAAATTACTGAAAAAGGAGGAACCATGCGATTGGGGTCTTGGAAATGTGATCTTTTAGAAAACACAAAAATCGCATCGATATATGACACTCACTCTATTATGGAGCGTCACAGACACCGCTACGAGTTTAACAATGCATACGCCACACAATTGGACAAAGCAGGTATGAAAGCCACTGGTTTTAATCCCGAAACAGGTCTTGTTGAAGTTATTGAAATCCCTTCACACCCTTGGTTTGTAGGCGTTCAATACCACCCAGAATACAAAAGTACCGTTGCCAATCCACACCCTTTATTTTTGGCATTTGTAAAAGCGGCTTTAAAACATAAAACAAAAAAATAACAGTATGTATTTGACACACCACTCTAATGTGGATGTCAATTGAAAACTAAAAGATATGGAAGAAAAAAAATTAGACATAAATTCAATTATTGGATTTTTGCTCATTGGTGCTATTTTATTGTATATGTTATGGCAAAACCAACCCACTCCAGAACAACTTGCTGAACAAGAAAAAGCGAAGCAAGAACAATTAACATCTGAAGCTGCCAATCAAGTTGCTACGGATTTGACTATTACCAACAATTCAAATGACAATCAATTGCCTACAGATCCGCAAGGATTAGCTAGTTTGAAAAATAAAATTGGAGACTTTGCTTATGCGTTAACGTTACCTTCTGCGACTACCAATGTTACAACTTTTGAAAACGAAGTATTAGCCCTTAAAATTGATAATAAAGGCGGATTTATTTCAGAAGTAAAGTTAAAAAGTTATGTCAATCACGATTCTGTTCCTGTGTATCTAATTAAAGACGGCAGCTCTTTGTTTAATTTAAATTTTGCAACATCTGATAACCGTACACTCAATACAACAAACCTATATTTTCAACCAACATTGAGCACGTCTGGAGATAACCAAGTACTTTCCATGCGTCTTAAAGTTTCAGAAACTCAATTTTTGGAATACCGCTACGAGTTGAAACCAAACGACTATATGTTGGGATTCTCTGTAAAATCACAAGGGTTATCAAACGTTTTAAATACGTCTCAAGACGTTCAGCTTGATTGGAAATTTAAAGCCCACAGACAGGATCAAAGTATTTCGTTTGAAAACAGGTACACTCGTTTGACGTATCAACACGAAGGAGATAAAATTAACAAGTTATCGCAAACTGGTGATGATGATGAAACAGAATCTGATTTGTCTTGGATTTCGTTCAGACAACATTTCTTTAGTACCATTTTAGTGCCAGATACTCCGATTAAAACAGCCGATTTAAAGTCTTTTAATCTAGTAGGTGACGAAACAGTTGACACCCTATTTACCAAACGTTACGAAATCAGTCTTCCTTTGACTTACTCAGGTGGGGAGTTAACGCATAATATGAATATCTATTATGGCCCAACCTATGATGATATTTTAAACAAATACGATCGAAATTTAGAAGCCAGTATTCCATTTGGATGGGGTATTTTTGGATGGATTAATAAAGCAGTTTTTAGTCCTTTGTACGCTTGGTTAACGAACTATTTACCTTACGGACTCGCCATTATAGTGATGACCATCATGGTGAAAATAGTATTGTCATTTGTACAATACAAGCAATTTTTGTCTCAAGCTAAAATGAAAATTTTAAAACCAGAACTAGACGCCATTCGCGAAAAATATAAGAACAATAAAATGAAGGCGCAACAAGAAACTTTAGCAGTTCAAAACAAAGCAGGGGCAAGTCCATTGAGCGGTTGTTTACCCGGAATGTTACAAATGCCCGTATTTTATGCTTTGTTTATGTTTTTTCCGATTGCCTTTGAATTGCGTCAAAAATCATTTTTGTGGGTCGATGATTTAAGTTCCTACGATTCTATAGCTGAGCTACCCTTTAACATTCCTTTTTACGGCGACCATATTAGCTTGTTTCCAATTTTAGCGTCCATTGCCATCTTTTTCTATATGAAAATGACAACCGGGCAACAAATGGCTACACAACCAACTCAAGAAGGTATGCCAGATATGGGGAAAATGATGAAATATATGATCTACTTTTCACCTGTACTAATGTTAATATTTTTTAATAATTACGCATCAGGTTTGAGCTTGTATTATTTTATTTCCAATTTGATTAGTATTGGAATTATGATCGTGATTAAAAACTTCATTATCGATGAAGATAAAGTATTGGCTAAAATTCAAGTGAGCAAAGCAAAACCTAAAAAACAAAACCGTTTTCAAAAGAAAATGGCAGAAATTATGGAACAAGCGGAGGCACAAAAAGCAGCCCAACAGAAACGAAAGAAATAAGGGTTTTTTAAATCCTTTACGTCGTCATTTTGACCCTATTCAGTCAATATCCTGACCGTGAATTAAATTCTGGGTTACAGGTAAAATATATCATGTTCTCATTGCACACCCTACAAACAAGTTTTTGAAACCCAATTTAAAATAACCTATTTGGTTTTAAACAGACCTCTCTCTTTTTTTTGAGATCAATATGGCCTATTATTTACCGTTCTTTACACAAATACGCTACTTTATTACACCAAACTGCCGTTTATTACTTAGTGATTTTATTTTGCAATCAATTTGAAGAACTTTGTCAAAGTGATTTTTCCCAATTTAAACTTATGATTTAGATTTAGATACATTTGTTACTAACAAATGCTGGTTTTGCACTGTTTTTATATACAAGATTAAACCGAAAGGAGTCTTGAAACATCTTCTGCCGTTCAAAATTTTAAACCCTAAAAACTAAATATTAACCAAAACTTAAAAATTCTAAATAATGAAAAAGTTCATATTAATTATTACGATTATTGTTTCTAGTTTTACAATCGATGCACAAGTAGGTGTAGGAACTACCAGTCCGGAAAGTGCTTTAGATATAGTGTCTACAAATAGTGGCGTTATTATACCACGAATTACAAATACAACAGCTGTAACAACACCTGTAAATGGAATGCTTATTTACGATCTTTCTGCAAATTGTTTTAAAGGATATGAAAATGATGGCTGGTCAGATTGTTTAAGTGCAATAGGTGCTAGTTCTTCTGTAACTGATGATTGCGATCAAAACGGATTTGAAGGTGCTTATGTAGGTGGCATAGCTCTAGGGAGTAGTAACGACTTTACGGTAACGATAACAAATAATTCATTTAATACAGTCCCATTATCTTTAAACGTTAGTGATCTAGTATTGAGTGGTACAGCTATTGGTAGTGTAAGTGTAGCTTCCGTATCTCCAACATCGGTAAGTTTAACTGCAGGACAGTCCCAAGTAGTTACTTACTAATTATCTGGTACACCAGTTGTAGGAACTTTACAAGCAGATTGGACAAAAATCACATTGTCATGCTCAAAAACTAAAAATGTAGGTGTTGGCGACGCAACCTTTGAATTACCAGTCCAGGCTTCTCTAGTTTCTGTTAATGATGGCCTTCCATTAGTAGATATTCAAGGCTTAATAGACAATTTAACTAATCAACTTGTAGTAAATGTGCCGTATGTAAATGGTTCAGGTACTTATGCTGCATATAGCAGCGCAGTAGTAATTAGTGCAGCAGGTACAGGAGAAGGTGGAGATGCCAACGGTTTTAGCATCAGCTATCCAGCAGGTAACTTTGGGGCAAGTGGTACAATACCAGTAACAATTACAGTAGATGGAGATGGTGTTTTTAATGCTGCAAAACAATTATTTGGAGTATTCGAAACAATAGCTACTATAGATTTCCAATCTAATGGAGATAACAAAGGTAACATTGTTTTAGCCTCAATAGGTGGTGTACTAGATCGTAATTTTGCAGATGCAAATCATAAATTTGTGTACATCCCAGTAATAGGCGAGGACGGTAATATATGGCTTAATAACAATCTAGGAGCACATTATAGTAACATTAATCATGCTAGCTATAACCCAAATCAACAAGCTACTGCACATAATGACCACTTAGCATACGGTTCTTTGTATCAATGGGGCAGATACAGTGATGGACATGAGCTTATTAATTGGACTGATGCAACTTCAGGCACGCCTGTAAACAGCACTACATTTACTAATGCAACAACAGATACACCTGTGGATGCCTTATTTATTTTAGAACCTACTGAGCCTAAAGAAGATTGGCGTGTACCTCAAAACAATGCATTATGGCAGGGTGAGACGGGTGTTAACAATCCATGTCCACAAGGCTATAGAATACCAAAAACTACAGAATATATTAGTTTAAGAGGAACGAGTGCTGCTATAACAAATTACACAAGTGCAGCTAGTAGTAATTTGGCATTTTCAACTCCTGGTTACCGAAAACTTAGTGATGGTACTTTTGACAGTCAAAGTACTGTAGGAAGGTATTGGACTACTGAATTATGGCTATACAATTCTATTTACTCTAGTCAAATTTTAATAATCACCAACACTCATGCCTATGATAGTGGTTTCAGTCGTGCACATGGAATCTCTGTACGTTGTATTAAGGATTATTGAGATTTTGCTTATTTGTATGCTTTAAACTAACACCAAAAACAATGGTAGTTTTTTTAAAATATTACCCTGTTTTTCTTTGTCACCCTGAAACTGAAACAAGCTCAGGGCGACAAAGAAGAGATCTATTTTCTTTTCTCTTTAGTCTTAAGACCTTCACATAATAATTTGTAAATTTGCAGTAAACGTAAACTAAATTCAAACCAAAAAAAATCAGCCATGAAAACAGTTGTTGTGGGTCTCTCAGGAGGTGTAGATTCTAGTGTTGCTGCTTATTTACTAAAAGAGCAGGGGTATAATGTAATCGGTTTGTTTATGAAAAATTGGCACGATGATTCGGTGACTATTTCCGACGAATGCCCATGGCTAGACGACAGCAATGACGCGATGTTGGTTGCAGAAAAACTAAATATTCCTTTTCAAACAGTGGATTTAAGTGAGGAGTATAAAGACAAGATTGTCGATTATATGTTCAATGAATATAAAAATGGGCGCACTCCAAATCCAGATATTCTATGCAACCGAGAAATTAAGTTTGATGTGTTTCTAAAAATAGCTTTATCACTCGGAGCTGATTATGTAGCTACGGGGCATTATTGTCGAAAAGATAGTGTTGAGAATTCAACACCAAAATTATATAAGCTCCTTTCAGGAGTCGATACCAATAAAGATCAATCTTATTTTTTATGTCAACTATCGCAAGCACAATTGTCTAGAACCTTATTTCCAATTGGAGAATTAACCAAACCCGAAGTGAGAGCTATTGCTACAAAATTAGATTTGGTAACAGCTGATAAAAAAGATTCTCAAGGCTTGTGTTTTATTGGTAAAGTCCGTTTGCCCGATTTCCTACAACAACAACTACAACCTAAAGTAGGTCAGATTATAGAAATTTCTGATAGTTTTGAAGATTATTCAACCACAATGCCAGTGTTTGAAACCAAAGAAGAAGCACTTGTTTTTGGGGCGCGAAAAATAAAATATAACAGTTCTGACGGAGTCGTTGTTGGGACGCATCAAGGTGCTCATTATTTTACCAAAGGTCAACGAAAAGGGTTGGCTGTCGGCGGAACAGTAGAACCCCTTTTTGTTATTGATACGGATGTTGTGGATAACATTATATATACAGGACAGGGCAAAAATCATCCTGGATTGTACCGATCAGTGTTGTTGGTGCAGCCCTCCGAAGTGCATTGGGTACGTACTGATTTAGCAATAAAAATAGGTCAATCGCTTGACGTCATGGCACGTATTCGCTACCGTCAAACTTTGGAGGCGGCTACATTATATGCCACAACAGAAGGCCTTTATGTAGCTTTTGAATCGCCACAATCTGCGATTACCGAAGGACAGTTTGTCGCTTGGTATTTAGAAGATGAATTAGTTGGTTCGGGTGTAATTTCTTAACGTTTTGAAACAAATGCAGAATAGAATCACCACACTTTTCGGAATTAAATATCCAATTATTCAAGCGGGTATGGTTTGGAATAGTGGATGGAAATTAGCTTCTGCAGCAAGTAATGCTGGTATTTTAGGCTTGATTGGTGCTGGTTCAATGTATCCTGATGTATTAAGAACTCATATTAAAAAATGTAAAGAGGCTACAACCAATCCCTTTGGAGTCAACATTCCGATGCTGTATCCAAATATTGAAGAACTCATGCAAATTATAGTGGAAGAAGATATTAAAATTGTCTTTACTTCTGCCGGAAATCCAAAGACTTGGACTGCCTGGTTAAAAGAACGAGGTATCATAGTAGTGCATGTGGTGAGCAGCTTAAAGTTTGCTTTAAAAGCACAAGAAGCGGGTGTAGATGCCATTGTAGCTGAAGGTTTTGAAGCAGGTGGTCATAATGGACGAGATGAGACAACAACACTCACTCTTATTCCTATGGTACGTGAAAAAATTACAATTCCGTTATTAGCAGCGGGGGGTATTGCAACAGGAAATGGGATGATGGCTGCCATGGCCCTTGGTGCTGATGGTGTTCAGATAGGAAGCCGGTTTGTAGCGAGCAAAGAATCTTCTGCCCACGAAGCTTTTAAAAATGCAGTGGTTTTAGCTAAAGAAGGAGATACCCAATTAACTTTGAAAGAATTAGCTCCAGTACGTCTTTTGAAGAATAAATTTTATCAAGATTTACAATCATTATACCAAACAACTCCAACCCTTGAGGACTTAAAAAATATTTTAGGAAGAGCTCGTGCCAAACGTGGTATGTTTGAAGGTGATTTAGAAGAAGGTGAATTAGAAATTGGACAAATATCAGGAATGATTCAAGCGGTTGATTCCGTTTCTGATATTGTTGATTCTATCATTACTGAGTTTAAGTTATGTCAAACACATATATCAACAATCAATCTAAACAATCAAAATGACCAATAGAGCTGACCAATTAGATGCATTTGATCGATTATTAACGATCATGGATGAACTTCGAGAGAAGTGTCCATGGGATCAAAAGCAAACGATGGAAACCCTTCGTCCACTTACTATTGAAGAAACCTACGAATTAGGAGATGCTATATTGGATAAGGATTTGAAAGAAGTTAAAAATGAACTTGGTGACCTTTTACTACACATTGTTTTTTATGCCAAAATAGGAAGTGAAACTAATGATTTTGATATTTCTGATGTTATCAATAGTATTTGCGAAAAACTAATTCATAGACACCCTCATATTTATAGTGATGTAGAGGTCAAAGGTGAAAAAGAAGTTAAGCAGAACTGGGAAAACTTAAAATTAAAGGAAGGGAAAACGAGTGTTCTTGAGGGCGTTCCTAAAAGTTTACCTGCTTTGGTCAAAGCGAGCCGCATTCAAGAAAAAGTAGCTGGTGTTGGTTTTGATTGGGAACACCCTGATCAGGTTTGGGAAAAAGTAGAGGAGGAGATAGGAGAGTTGAAAGCAGAAATTCACAACAAAAATCAAGATGCTACTGAGAATGAGTTTGGAGATGTTTTATTTTCATTAATAAACTATGCCCGTTTTCTTAAGATTAACCCTGAAAATGCGCTAGAACGTACTAATAAGAAATTCATCAAACGTTTTCAGTACTTAGAAAGCAAAGCCAAAACGCTGCAAAAATCACTTTCAGAAATGACCCTTGCAGAAATGGATGTGTATTGGGAAGAAGCTAAAAAACTGTAATTAGCGACTACTGAATCATTTTTTTGATTTTAGAATATTTTGCATTCCAAGTTTGCAAAGCGGCTTTATGCTTGTCAATATTTTTATGAACTTCTTTGACCATTGGGTTGTCATCTTTCACATTCGAGAAAAATTGTAAGTTATTTTCTAGCTGATTGATTTCACTTTTGATTTCATCCATCTTTTTTCGTATGAATGTGACTTCGTTGTTAAATAGCCTTTGATCTTGCGCTAAAGTTTCAAGTTTTAACGTGTATTTCAAATCTTCCATCGCTTTTTTATCTAAACCTAATTTAGAGTAAAAACCGTCTAATATTTTAAAGAATTTACCATCTATAAAACGTTTACTTTGAACTACACGACCTATTTTTTTCCATTGACTAGAAAAATCATTTAAAGCTTCTAAATTCTTGTCTTTATCATCCGTTAATTCAAATAGTTTAACGGTTTCTAGTAACTTGTTTTTTTGATCTAAAGCTATAATTTCTTCTTCAGAACCATTGTTTTTCTGTTCGTGATATCGATCAAAAAATATGTTACAAGCCCCTCTAAAGCGTTTCCATAATTTATCACTGTCCCTTCGTGGTATATGCCCAATAGTTTTCCATTTATTTTGAATATTTTTCATCAAAACCAAAGTAGTTTCTAGGTCTTCACTGTCTTTATTTTGTTCAGCAATTTCTACTAACTCTAGTTTCTTTTGATAGTTCTCAGACTGGTCTTTTTTAAGAGTTTTATAATAGTTGTTTTTATTTTTATTAAAGGTTCTTGAAGCGTCCTTGAAACTAGACCACGTTTTCTCATTTTCTTTCGATGGAACTTTTCCTGTTTTGAAAAAAGTTTCTCTGAGCGTTTCTATTTCTTTGATATTTGATTGCCAATCTTTGTGAGAATTGATCGTCTTTTCAGAAATGGTAATAATTTGAGCGATGATTTCATTTTTTATTTTAAGATTTTCCTCAAATTTTTCTTCCAGTTGATTGTAATAGTCCTGGCGTTTATCATTAATTACTTTTGTTGCAGCACTAAACCGATTCCACAGTTCGTCTTTATATTCTTTTGCAACTGGTCCTAATTCTTCTTTCCAAATCTTGTGAAGCGCTTGAAGCTCTCTAAAAGCTCTGTTTAGATCAGTTTCATTTGCTAACTCTTCAGTACTTATAATAATTTTCTGCTTTTGTTCTAAATTATGTTTAAAGTCTAGATCTCTAAGATCTCTATTTAGATGTAAAAAACCATAGAATATCTCTACATGGTGACGGTAATTATTCCATGTGTTATTATTTTCACTTGATGGAATCTGCCCGGTATTTCTCCAACGTTCTTGTAAATTTTTAAAAGTTTTGTAAGCCGAGTTAATATCCCCTTCAATATTTATCAACCCTTTGATC
>Ga0208897_1001236_pt1 | contig 10685 bp, 5 predicted proteins | sample ColrivemetaGS697_FD_187594 | JGI IMG/M metagenome (GOLD analysis project Ga0208897, IMG submission 187594) | Estuarine microbial communities from the Columbia River estuary, USA - metaG S.697 (SPAdes) (version 2) | ecosystem: Environmental > Aquatic > Marine > Intertidal zone > Estuary | place...
GCACTTATATATATAGGAGAAAGTATAGAAATAGTAACTTTGTAACCATTAACACAACCATAAACGATTAATATATTATGTACGGAAAAATCCAACAACACCTACAAAACGAATTAAATACGATTCAAGAAAACGGATTATTTAAAAAAGAACGTGTTATAACGTCACCACAAGGAGCAGAAATTACAATTTCGACAGGTGAAACGGTTTTAAACTTTTGTGCGAACAATTATTTAGGATTGTCATCTCATCCAGAAGTAGTGCAAGCAGCAAAAGATGCTTTAGATTCTCATGGTTTTGGAATGTCATCAGTACGTTTTATTTGTGGAACGCAAGATATTCACAAAGAATTAGAAAATAAGATTGCTGATTTTTATGGAACAGAAGATACTATTTTATACGCAGCCGCTTTTGATGCGAATGGTGGTGTTTTTGAGCCTTTGTTGGGAGAAGAAGATTGTATCATTTCTGATTCTTTGAATCACGCATCTATTATTGATGGTGTTCGTTTGTGTAAAGCTGCACGTTACCGTTACGATAACAACAACATGGAAGATCTAGAGCAACAGTTAATTAAAGCAACTGAAGCGGGTCATCGTTTTAAGCTTATTGTAACTGACGGAGTTTTCTCAATGGATGGATTAGTAGCGCCATTAGATAAAATTTGCGACTTAGCTGATAAATATGATGCTTTGGTTATGGTTGACGAATGTCACGCTGCCGGTTTCATTGGTGCAACAGGAAAAGGAACTCTAGAAGCTAAGGGCGTAATGGGAAGAGTTGATATCATCACAGGAACACTAGGTAAAGCTTTAGGTGGTGCTATGGGTGGGTATACAACTGCTAAAAAAGAAATTATTGAAATTTTACGTCAACGATCACGCCCATATTTGTTTTCTAATTCATTAGCGCCTTCAATCGTTGGGGCTTCATTAAAAGTTTTCGAGCTATTAGAAAAAGACACCACATTAAGAGACAAACTAGAATGGAACACCAATTATTTCAAAGCGGGATTAAGAAAAGCAGGTATTGATTTCATCGATGGCGATTCTGCAATTGTTCCTGTAATGTTGTACGATGCAAAATTATCACAAGTGATGGCAGAGGAATTACTTAAAAAAGGAATTTATGTTATAGGCTTTTTCTTTCCAGTAGTACCAAAGGGCAAAGCTCGTATTCGAGTTCAGTTGTCAGCTGCTCAAAGTAAAGAGCATTTGGATAAGGCAATAAATGCGTTTGAGGAAGTAGCAAAAATGTTAAATATCATTTAAATGCGTATTTATACTACATTTTTTTAACAAAACTTTTTGTATTTAAAAAAAAATAGTATTTTTGCTCCAATTATAAAGTGTTGTAATTAAATAAATAAAGTATGAAACATCTAAACAAATTATTTACTGTTGCATTATTGTTTGCTGGTTTAACATCGCAAGCACAAGATAGCAACAACCCATGGGCAGTGTCTTTTGGGGTTAACGGAGTGGATACCAAGGTAAGTGCCTATGGTAATGACAGTCCTAAATTTATCCAATTATTGAATGCAGAAGAAAATTGGAATGTATTACCTTCAGTATCTTACGTGAGTGTTTCAAGATATGTTGGGGATGGATTTTCTTTTGGATTAACAGGTTCTGTTAATAGAATTGACAGATGGACTGTTCCTGTTCCTGGAACTATTAATACTACTGTTGTAGTAAATCCAGGTGATTTATCTTATTATGCAATTGATGCTGCTGTAAAATACAGTTTTCAAGAATTGTTAAAAATTAAATGGTTAGATCCTTCTATCAACGTAGGTGGTGGTTATAATTTTGTAGGTGATGCATCTGCTGGAACTGTAAATGGTGGTTTAGGTTTGGCTTTTTGGTTAACTGACCAAGTTGGAATTTCATTCCAATCAACTTACAAACATTCGTTTGATGACAATAGAATGGCTGATTTAGATGTTCCTTCACATATTCAACATTTTGCAGGTTTAACATTTAAGTTTGGTGGTAAAGATACTGATAGTGACGGGATTTATGATAAAGAAGACATGTGTCCTGAAGAGGCTGGTTTAAAAGAATTCCAAGGTTGTCCTGATACAGATGCTGACGGTATAGCTGATAAAGATGACGCTTGTCCAAACGAAGCAGGTACAAAAGAATTAAACGGTTGTCCTGATACTGACGGTGATGGAATTATTGATTCAGAAGATTCTTGTCCAACTGAAGTTGGTACAAAAATCATGAATGGATGTCCAGATGCTGATGGTGACGGTGTTGCTGATAAAGATGATACTTGCCCAACTGTTGCTGGTCCAAAAGAAAACAAAGGTTGTCCATGGCCAGATACTGATGGTGACGGTGTTGCTGATAAAGATGATGCTTGTCCAACAGTTCCTGGAACTGTAGCAAACAATGGTTGTCCAGAAGTTTCTGATAATGCTATGAATAAATTAAATGAATATGGTAAAACTATTTTATTTAACTCTGGAAAAGCGTCTTTCCAAAAACAAACTATACCAGTTTTAGAAGCAATGACAGCTATATTAAAAGAGTATCCAACTGCTAACTTCTCTTTAGAAGGTCATACTGATAGTGATGGTTCTGAAGCTTTAAATCAAAAGTTATCTGAAGAAAGAGCTGCAGCTGTTAAAAACTTCTTAGTTGAAAATGGTATTGCTGCTGATAGATTATCTTCTAAAGGTTTTGGTGAGTCTATGCCTGTAGATTCTAACAAAACTTCTAAAGGTAAAGCTAACAATAGAAGAGTTGAAGTGAAATTAGTAAAATAATTTCTCTCTAAAATATACTAAGAAACGTCCCGATATATCGGGACGTTTTTTTATTTTTATAAAATGAAACAAGATACTTTTTTAGATAAGTTAAGCGCCATTATTTTATCACAATCTGATATTGAGTTATCAAATTGTTTGATTGTTTTACCCAATAAAAGGGCTAAAGTATTTCTTTTAGAGAGCCTAAAAAATCAATTAGAAACTACCTCGTTTGCGCCAACTATCATTAGCATTGAAGATTTCATTCAAGAAATTTCCGGCCTTCGTACTATTGATCCAATCGAATTACTTTTTGAATTTTACGAAGTCTATCTTTCTGTAACAGAAATACCCAAACAACAATCCTTTGAAGAATTTGCCACTTGGGCTAAAACAGCCATTCAAGATTTTAATGAAATAGACAGGTATTTGTTAGATCCAAATCATGTATTTTCGTATCTAAAAGATATTGAAGCTTTGAAAAGGTGGAATTTAGATCCATCAAACACTACCAAATTAATAGATACACATCTAGAATTTTGGGCTAAATTACCTTTATACTACGAATCTTTTTACAATCATTTGTTTAAAAAAGGAATTGGTTATCAAGGATTATTGTACAGAGAAGCAGTTAAAAATTTAGCTTCTTTTACCAAAACGATTACCAATCAAATCTATTTTGCAGGTTTTAATGCCTTAAATCAAGCGGAAGAAAAAATATTCAAACATTTAGCCAACGAAAATAAAGCTAAAGTTTATTGGGATATCGACGCCATTTTTCTTAACAACTCTTATCACGATGCTGGGTTGTTCATTAGAAAGTTCAAAAAAGAATGGAAACCTTTCGTAAATCAAAATTTCGAATGGGTTGTCAATCATTTCAGCGAAGAAAAGAAAATCGAAATTATTGGGACGCCTAAAAGCATTGGTCAAGCTAAAATTGTAGGAACTATTATTGAGAAAATTCAATCAGAAAACCTAAATTTAGAAAAAACCGCTGTTGTTTTAGGTGACGAAAACCTATTGCTTCCTGTTTTATACGGTTTACCCGAATCAGTGGATGCGTTGAATATTACAATGGGTTATCCGAGTAAAAATAATCCGGCGCAATTGTTGATTGGCAAGTTGTTTAAGTTGCATACCAATGCCAAACAGCGAAACGAGAAAAGCTATACATTCTATTACAAAGAAGTTTTAGATATTTTGAATCATCCTTTGGTAGAACCTTATTGCAAAGTGGAAGAAGTGGTAAAAGTGATTAACAATAACAATTTTACCTTCTTTTCTAACCAAAAATTATTCAGCTTATACGAAGAAAAATATCCTAATTCAGAAAATAAATTCTTTCAATTACTCTTCACACGTTGGGACGATTCTATTTCAGATATTTTATCAAATTTAAATGCAATTTTACTCACCATAAAATCTTATTTGAGTAACGATGATGCCGAAGAAAAAGTAACCAAAGCATTCGTATATTCCGTTTTCAAAACGATAAATAAATTAACCAATTATCACGAAACCTACAATCAAATCGAAAGTTTATCATCACTTCAAGCAATTTACAAGCAAATTATCGATTTAGCCGAAGTTTCTTTTGAAGGCGAGCCTTTGAGTGGTCTTCAAGTAATGGGTGTTTTAGAAAGTCGTGTGTTGGATTTTGAAAATGTAATTATCACATCGGTAAATGAAGGTAAATTTCCAGCTGGAAAATTACAGAATTCATTCATTCCGTATGACGTCAAAAAAGAATTAGGTTTACCAACTTACAAAGAAAAAGATGCTATTTATTGTTATCACTTTTATCATTTGTTGTTACGTGCAAAAAATGTTTGGTTGCTTTACAATACCGATAACGAAGGAATCGATGCAGGAGAAAAAAGCCGTTTCATTACTCAATTAGAAATCGAGAAACAACCAAAACATAACATTACCAGCACCATTTACAACGCCGTTTTACCCGAAAAAGCATACAACCCCGTTACCATTCCAAAAACGGAAAAAATTCTAACGCATTTACACGAAATCGCAACCGAAAAAGGATTTTCACCTTCATCGTTGACCAATTATATTCGAAATCCGTTACAATTTTATATGCAACGTATTTTACGCATCAATGAAGCCGATGAAGTGGAAGAAAATATCGCGGTCAATACATTGGGAACGATTATTCATAATGCGTTGGAAGATTTGTATACACCGTATTTGAATCAGTTTTTGGCATTGCATCATTTGGAAGCGATGGAAACAAAAATTGACGAAGTTATTCTAAAACATTTCAAAGAAATTTACAAAGAAGGCGAAATTACCAGAGGAAAAAATCTGTTGGCTTTTGAAGTAGCGAAACAAAATGTCTACAATTTTCTACAATTAGAAAAGAAAGACATCGAAGAAGGTCAAGCGATAAAAGTACTATTATTAGAAGCGAGTTTATCTTGTGAAATCGAAGTAAAATCATTACCATTTCCAATAAAAATCGCAGGTAAAGTTGACCGAATCGAAGAGCGTGAAGGAAACATTAGAATCATCGATTACAAAACCGGAAAAGTATTGGGCAATAGTTTAAAAATTAACGAATTCACCGATTTGACCTCCAATATTAAAAATGAAAAAATCATTCAGTTGTTATGCTATGCGTTGATGTTTGAAAATCACGAATTAAAACAAAACCGAAAAGTTTCAGCAGGAATTATTTCGTTTAAAAACATGAAAAATGGTTTTTTAACTTTTGGATTAGGAAAAGGAAAAGACAGTGAATTAGCTATTTCGAGCGAAATTTTAAAAGATTTCAAATCGGAATTAGAAACGTTGATTGAGGAAATTTTCAATGCTGAAATTCCGTTTAAAGAGAAAGTCTAATTAAATCACAAAGGGCACAAGGTGGTTACACGAAGTTCACAGAGCTTTGTATTCCTTCTGCATTCTTAGCGTTACTTGTGGTTAAACCATTTTCAAAAACCCATTCAAAACCACTAACAATTCCAATTGATTTTCAAAATGACTCATGTGGCCATCTTCAAAAGTGGTGAGTTGTACTTGCGTGCCTTCGATTTGAACTACGTTTTCCTCGTAATTTAAAACCGGATCTTTTTTACCTAAAATGATTTGAATTGGATAAGGCGCAAAATGCAAAATCACTTCACGGTCTTTTCTGATTTTCATGCCTTCCAAAGCAGCTACAATGCCTTGAAGTGGCGTTTTTAAAGCTTCTAATTTCACATCTTCAATGATTTCAGCCAAACGTTCACGATTCTCTTCACTGAACAAATTGGCAATACTCATGCGAATAAAAGCGAAATAATTTTGCTTCACCGCAAGAATGGCTCTATCGCGATTCGCTTTTCGTTCGTCGCTATCAGCTTTGGAAGTCGAATTTAGCAACACTATACCTTTTACGTTATCGGAATACAATTCAGCAAAAGCTAACGCAACATAACCGCCCATCGAATGTCCAATTAAAACCGCTTTTCTGATTTTTAATTCGTGTAACACATGATGCACCATATCAGCTTGGTCTTCCATCGTGTGGACATAACCGAAACACTCCGTTTCACCATGACCTAATAAATCGATAGTAATAATACGGTGTTTCTTCACCAATTCAGGAATAAAAGCCTTCCACATCGATTGATTTTCCAAAAAACCGTGCAATAAAACCACAGCCGTTCTTTTTCCTTGGTCGGTGTAACTGATTTTGGTGTTTTTGAAATTTGTGGTTTTCATGAGGGCAAAGTTAGGGTTTAAACGCAAAGTCACAAAGTCTGAATACAAAAAAACGGCTCACTTTCGTAAACCGTCTTTTTTCTATATTCTATTATCTATATTCTTAATTAAGCATTCATAATCGCTTCAATTTCGTCAATTTCAATTGGAATGTTTCGCATTAAATTGAAAGGTTCGCCTTGTTTTTGTACCACAACATCATCTTCTAAACGAATACCAAAACCTTCTTTTGGAATGTAAATCCCTGGTTCAACGGTGAAGACCATGTTGGTTTGCATGGATTCGTGTAATAAGCCGTAATCGTGTGTGTCTAATCCCATGTGGTGCGAAGCGCCGTGCATGAAATATTTTTTATATGCTGGCCAATCTGGATTTTCGTTTTGAACGTCTGCTTTGTCTAATAATCCTAAACCAAGTAATTCAGAAGTCATGATTTTGCCTACTTCTACATGATATTGTTTCCAGAATGTTCCAGGAACTAATAGTTTAGTAGCCTCATTTTTCACGTTTAAAACCGCTTGATAAACTGCTTTTTGTCTGTCCGTAAAACGACCAGAAACTGGAATGGTTCGACTCATATCACTAGAATAATTAGCGTATTCTGCACCAACGTCTAATAGAATCAAATCACCAGCTTTACATTGTTGGTTGTTTTCGATGTAATGCAATACATTCGCATTGTTTCCAGAAGCGATAATGGGTGTGTAAGCAAAACCTTTGGAACGGTTTCTTAAGAATTCATGCGCAAATTCAGCTTCAATTTCATATTCCATTACGTTTGGTTTTACAAAATTTAGAATTCTTCTGAATCCTTTTTCCGTAATATCACACGCTTTTTGAATTAAATCCAATTCTTCGCTTTCTTTTACCGAGCGTAATCTTTGTAAAATAGGGTTTGATTTTTCTACTTTATGTGCAGGATAATTTTCCTTCCACCATTTCACAAAACGCGCTTCACGAGTTTCGGTTTCAATAACAGCTCTGTAATGTTCATTAGTATTAATGTACATCGTATCTGCATAAGCCATAATTTCTTTCAACGTTTTGTGGAAATCTTGTAACCAAATCACCGATTTAATTCCAGAAACTTCAAACGCTCTTTCTTTAGTAAGTTTTTCGCCTTCCCAAATAGCAATATGTTCATTCGTTTCTTTTAGGAATAAAATTTCTTTCAAATACTCATAAGGCGCATCAGGAAAAAGCAATAATATACTTTCTTCTTGGTCTACTCCCGATAAATAAAAGATATCGCGATGTTGTGCAAAAGGTAAAGTTGAATCAGCTGAAACGGGATAAATGTCGTTTGAATTAAAAACGGCAACGCTATTTGGTTTCATTTGAGCTGTAAATTTAGCTCTATTTTTTATGTATAAATCGCGGTCTATTGGATGGTATTTCATACTCAAAGTGGTTTTTCAGTTTCCAAAAATAAAAAGATAAATATGAAAAGTTGTTAAATACTGTAGAAATTTTGTAGAAGTGCAATGTTTTGGCTAATTTTCAACAAAATTATTCAAAATGAAGCAAATATCGCTACTGTTTTTATTGCTAGTGCAATCGTCAATCGCTCAAAATTCTTTGTTTAATCAAGTCGAAGCTAAGAATATTGGACCAACAATTATGAGTGGTCGCGTGGTAGATTTGGCAGTAAATCCAAATAATCCAACCGAATTTTATGTAGCGTATGCTACAGGCGGACTTTGGTACACCAATAACAACGGAACTTCTTTTTCGCCAGTGATGGATGCAGCAGAAACGGTAAATTGTGGTTCGGTTACGGTGGATTGGAATTCGGGAACTATTTGGGTTGGAACTGGTGAAGTAAATGCTTCGCGTTCGTCTTATGCTGGAGTTGGCGTTTTAAAATCTTCGGATAAAGGAAAAACTTGGGAAAATTTAGGATTAAAAGATTCACATCATGTCAGCAGAATTTGGGTTAACCCAAGTAATTTGAATGAAATTGTAGTTGCGACTGTTGGACATTTGTATACAACGAATAAAGAACGTGGTATTTACAAATCAACTGATGGTGGAAAATCTTGGAAACAAACCTTATTTGTAGCAGAAGATACTGGAATTATTGATTTAGCGGTTTCGAAAAATAATCCAAAAATCATGTTTGCGGCTTCTTGGCAAAAAGATAGAAAAGCCTGGCATTTTGATGGTGATGGCGAAAAATCGGGGATCTATAAAAGTGAAGATGGCGGAACTTCTTGGGAATTAGTCACTACAAAAGAAAGTGGATTTCCAGCGAATGAAGGTGTGGGAAGAATTGGTTTGGCACTATTCAATGAAAACGTAATTTATGCTGTTGTTGATAATCAGAACAAACGACCAAAAACAGCTTCTAAAAATAAATTGACTACGATGTTGTCAACTCCAGGAGCGGATTTCATGGAAATTTCGAATAAAGAACTGAATATCGCTTTGAAAGAAAGTGGCTTTGGAGATAAATATCGTGCGGAAAACATTAAAAATTGGGTTGCTGATAATAATATGGAACCAAAAGAAGTTTTAGCCGTTTTATCAGATGCAAATAAAGCGTTATTTGAAACCGAAGTAATTGGTTGCGAAGTCTACAAATCAGAAGATGACGGAAAATCTTGGAAAAAAACGAATCAGAATTATATAGACGATATGTTTTATACCTATGGTTACTATTTTGCGAACATTTCTGTAGATGAAAAAAATCAAAACCGAGTGTATATTGGTGGTGTACCGTTATTATTTTCAGAAGATGGAGGAAAAACATTTGACATCATCTCAAAAGAAAATGTACACGCTGATCATCACGTAACTTGGGTAAATCCTGAAAATCAAAATCATATCATTAATGGTAATGATGGTGGTGTGAATATTTCATATGATAACGGAGCACATTGGATTAAATGCAACAATGAAGCGGTAAGTCAGTTTTATGCGGTAAACGTGGATTATCAAGAAAACTATAATGTCTATGGCGGCATGCAAGATAATGGTGTTTGGTTTGGTCCAAATAATTACTCGCACAATGTAGCTTGGCATCAAGAAGGGAAATATCCATATCAAGAATTAATGGGTGGCGATGGGATGCAAACGCAAATCGATAGTCGCAATCCAAATGTTGTTTTCACTGGTTATCAATTTGGAAATTACTACAGAATCAACCAGAAAGAAGGGAAGTTCGATTACATTACGCCAAGAGCTCCAAAAGGAGAAAAACCGTATCGTTTCAATTGGCAAACACCAATTTTATTGTCTTCGCACAACCAAGATATTTTGTATATGGGTTCGGAGTTTTTACACCGTTCCATGAATCAAGGTGAAACTTGGGAAAGAATTTCGGGTGATTTAACTAATGGAGCAAAAGAAGGAAATGTAGCTTTTGGAACTTTGACGACTATTTCGGAAAGTAAATTTCAATTTGGATTGCTTTATGCAGGTTCTGATGATGGAAAAATTCACGTTTCTAAAGATGGTGGCGTTTCGTGGCAATTGATTTCAGCTAATTTGCCTCAAAATTTATGGGTTTCACGAGTTGTGGCTTCAACTCATAAAAAAGAACGAGTTTATGCAACGTTAAATGATTACAGAAATGACAATTTTGAAAGTTATGTTTATGTTTCTGAAGATTATGGAGCAACTTGGACATCGATTTCAAACGGATTAACTAATGCTGTAAACGTAATTGTGGAAGATTCGGTTAACGAAAATATTTTATATGTTGGAACCGATAATGGTTTATTCATTTCACTAGACAAAGGCGCAACTTGGCAAGACTTTTCAAACGGAATGCCTAATGTAGCAGTTCATGATGCGGTAATTCAAACCAAAGCAAAAGAATTAATCGTGGGAACTCATGGTCGTTCGATTTATAAAATGGATATTTCGAAAGTTCAGGAATTAACTAAGGAAGTGTTAGCTAAAAATCTATATCTTTTTAAAGTAAACGATAAAACGAAATCGGAAAGATGGGGAACTCAAAATTACGCTTGGGGAAAACCGAGCGATCCTTCGCAAGAAATTTGGTTCTATTTAAATACTGATGGATTGGTGAATGTTTCGATTACAAATGATGTAGGAATGGTTGTTAACGCTAAAAAAGTAGAAGCTAAAAAAGGATTGAATTCGTTTGCTTATGATTATTTACTTTCAAAAGAAGTTGCAGATAAGTGGAATAAAAAAGACAAAAACATCAAATTGAAAGCAGCTGAAAATCAGAAGG
>Ga0208897_1001250_pt1 | contig 10596 bp, 6 predicted proteins | sample ColrivemetaGS697_FD_187594 | JGI IMG/M metagenome (GOLD analysis project Ga0208897, IMG submission 187594) | Estuarine microbial communities from the Columbia River estuary, USA - metaG S.697 (SPAdes) (version 2) | ecosystem: Environmental > Aquatic > Marine > Intertidal zone > Estuary | place...
TCCCAAGGGAATATCAAGTATAGTCACATTTGCAATCACAAAAAAAGGGAACCCAACGGGTTCCCTTTAAAAAGCAATTACTGATGGTCCAGTTAGATTCTCGGTAAATCGCCTTCTCCTTTTAATGGTAAGTTAGAGCTCCCCATGAGATAGCTATCTATATGGTGTGCAGCCTGTCTTCCTTCTGCAATGGCCCAAACAATGAGTGATTGTCCCCTTCTTTGATCGCCAGCAGTAAAAACACCAGCTACATTGGTTTTATAGTTGTCCTCAGTTGCAGCAATATTTGTTCTTTGATCCATTGCTACCCCCAACTGTTCTGCTACTGTATTCTCAGAGCCTGTAAAGCCCATGGCTAATAAAACCATTTCTGCCTTCCATATTTTCTCTGTTCCAGCTACTTCTACCAATTTTGAACGCTGTCCTGGGCTGTGCTCCCAATGTACCTCAATGGTTTTTAAACCTGTGAGGTTTCCATTCGCGTCTCCAACAAATTCTTTGGTATTAATGCTAAAGAAACGCGAGGCACCTTCTTGGTGAGAGCTAGTTGTCTTGAGTCGCATTGGAAAAAATGGCCAAGGCTGGTTTTCTGGTCGTTCGCTAGTGCCTTTAGGCATAATTTCAAAGTTAGACACGGTATTAGCCCCTTGTCTAATAGAGGTTCCAATACAATCAGATCCTGTATCTCCTCCGCCAATTACAATGACATCTTTCCCTGTAGCTAAAATGTCTTCATTGGTGTAGGTCTCTTTTCCTACGCGTTTATTGCTTTGTTTTAAAAAGTCCATGGCCTGAACCACCCCTTTTAGGTCTGCTCCAGGAATATCTAATGTCCTTCTTATAGTTGCACCACCGCTTAGTAATACAACATCGTAGTCTTTTTTAAGATCAGCTGCGTTTAGGTCTTTTCCTATTTCAATTCCTGTTTTAAAAACAATGCCCTCTTCTTCTAATATAGCCAAACGTCTGTCTATGACATTTTTCTCCATCTTAAAATCTGGTATACCAAACCTTAATAATCCGCCTGGTTTAGAGTCTCTTTCGTAAACGGTCACTAAATGCCCCGCCCTGTTTAATTGTTGTGCAGCAGCTAGTCCGGCAGGGCCAGATCCAACAACAGCCACTTTTTTTCCAGTTCTTATGGCTGGTTTATGAGGCACAACCCAGCCTTTTGCAAAGGCTGTTTCTGCTACGCTTTTTTCAATATTTTCTATAGTTACTGGATCTTCATTAATACCCAATACACAGGCTTCTTCACAAGGTGCGGGACACAGCCTTCCTGTAAATTCAGGAAAGTTGTTGGTGGCGTGTAATATCTTAGCTGCCTTTTCCCATTTTCCTTTGTAAACGGCGTCATTGAAATCTGGAATCAAGTTTCCTAATGGACACCCACTGTGACAAAATGGTATACCGCAGTTCATGCATCTTGCACCCTGATCTTTGAGGTCTTTCTCTTCTAAAGGAACCGTAAATTCTTTATAATTCTTTACGCGCTCTTCTGGCTTTTCGTAAGATTCTACTTTTCTGTCGAATTCTAAAAATCCTGTTATCTTTCCCATTTTCCTATAAAGTTTGAGCGGTTTCTGCTGCTATTCTAACTAGTGCGAGTCGGTATTCTTCTGGGAATACTTTAATGAAATGCCCCAGCTGAGACTCCCATTGTTCTAATATTTCTTGAGCCCTAGGACTTTGTGTGGCGTGATAGTGATTTTCTATCAGTGTCTTTAATTGGTCTATGTCTGTCTGATCTTCTACAGCCAGTAGATTTAATCCTTCTTCTTTACAAATAGACTTAAAGGTCTTATTAGGGTCATAGACATAGGCAATTCCACCACTCATACCTGCGCCAAAATTTCTTCCTACTGCCCCGAGTATTACCGCTGTTCCTCCGGTCATATACTCACAACCATGGTCTCCAATACCCTCTACTACAGCTATAGCTCCTGAGTTTCTCACACAAAAACGTTCCCCTGCTTTACCGTTAATATAGGCTTCTCCTGCCGTAGCACCGTATAAGGTCACATTTCCTGTAATGACATTGTCGTGCGGAACAATAGTAGCTTCTACAGGTACTTTCACGACTAATTTTGCCCCAGAAAGTCCTTTTCCAAGGTAATCGTTTGTGTTTCCATACACCGTCATGGTTAAACCTTTGGTGGCAAATGCACCAAAACTTTGTCCTGCTGCTCCTGTAAAATTAAGTTTCAAGGTGTTGTCTGGCATTCCTGCTGCGCCATATTTTTTAGATATCTCATTTGAGATAATAGCTCCAACGGCACGGTCCGTATTTTTAATAGGAAAATCTAAACTCATTTTCTCTTTTCTATAGAGTGCAGGGTGGGCTTTTTCTATAATGTCAAACTCTATGGAGTCTTCAATATGGTGTTCTTGCTTAGTGGTATTGTACAGTTTTGTTCCAGGAATAACGTCTACCTGATGTAAAATTGGACTTAGGTCAATACCTGCGGACTTATAATGGTTTAATACTTTCTTTCTGTCTAGTTTTTGCACCTGGCCTACCATTTCGTCAATGGTTTTGAATCCAAGTTCTGCCATGATTTCTCTGAGCTCTTGTGCTATGAAGTACATGAAGTTAACCACGTGTTCTGGTTGTCCTTTGAATTTTTTTCTCAATTCTGGATTTTGTGTGGCAATACCTACTGGGCAGGTGTTTAGGTGACAGGCACGCATCATTATGCATCCTGAAGCAACTAATGGAGCTGTTGCAAAACCAAATTCTTCTGCGCCTAATAGACAAGCAATAGCTACATCTCTACCTGTTTTTAACTGTCCGTCACACTCCAACCTAACCCTATTTCTAAGGTCATTCATTACAAGGGTTTGTTGTGCTTCTGCAATCCCTAATTCCCATGGAAGTCCGGTATGCTTTAAAGATGTTAAAGGAGAAGCTCCCGTACCACCGTCAAAACCTGAAATCAGTATAACGTCGGCCTTGGCCTTAGAAACCCCAGCAGCGACTGTTCCAACCCCCACTTCTGAGACTAGTTTTACGTTAATTCGAGCTTCTCTGTTGGCAGATTTTAAATCAAATATAAGTTGAGATAAATCTTCAATAGAGTAAATGTCATGGTGTGGTGGTGGGGAGATTAAACCCACATATGGGGTTGAGTTTCTTGTCTTGGCTATATCTGGATTGACTTTTGGACCAGGCAATTGCCCCCCTTCTCCAGGTTTGGCTCCCTGGGCCATTTTTATTTGAATTTCAGAAGCGTTGGTCAGGTAATTTGAGCTCACGCCAAAACGTCCCGAAGCTACTTGCTTAATAGCAGAGTTCTTCCAATCTCCAGTTTGATTTTTATAAAATCTTTCTGCGTCTTCTCCCCCTTCTCCGGAATTGCTTTTTCCGCCAATCCTATTCATGGCAATGGCTAAGTTCTCATGAGCCTCTTTGCTAATGGATCCGTAAGACATAGCACCTGTCTTGAATCTTTTCACGATGTCTGTCCACGGCTCTACTTCTTCTAACGGAATTGGGTCGTAATTAGAAAATTCTAATAAACCTCTAATGGTCATGAGGTCTCTGGCTTGATCATTGACCAATTGGGCGTATTCTTTGTAAGTGCTCGTTTCGTTGTTTCTTACTGCTTTTTGTAATTTAGCAATAGAAAGTGGGTTGAATAAGTGCTTTTCGCCCTCTCTTCTCCACCTGTAATCTCCGCCTATTTCTAAGTCTAAAGAAGCCTCTGGTTGGTTTTCTGAAAATGCCCTAGCATGTCTTTTGCTGAGTTCTTTCTCAATTTCATGGAGGTCAATTCCCTGAATTCTAGAGGTGGTTCTCGGGAAGTATTTATCTATTACTTTGGTGTTAATCCCAATACACTCAAAAAGTTGAGACCCTCTGTAGGAGTTTAAGGTAGACACCCCCATTTTGTTCATTACCTTTAAAATGCCTTTTCCTACTGCTTTGTTGTAGTTCTGTATGGCAGTTTCAAAAGTATATGCTGTAATATCGTTTTCTTTGAGTTGTTCTGCAATAATTTCATTAACCAAATAAGGGTTTATGGCACTGGCGCCATACCCAAAAAGCAAACAGAAATGGTGTACCTCTCTAGGCTCTGCAGATTCAATGATTATACTGGCTTTAGATCTTTTTCCCAAACGCTGTAAGCCATTATTTACATAAGAACAAGCGAGTAGGGCAGGGATGGCTGCTTTGTCTTTTGAGATATACCTGTCAGAAAGGATGATGATATTACTGCCTTCTTCAATGGCTTTGCTGGCTTCTGCTAACAAAGATTCAAGTCCCTCCTCTAATCCGTTATGCCCTCTTTCTAGGGTGTATAACATTTGTAGGGACGTAACCTTGTAGTGTGGGTTTATATCGTAATTCTTAATCTTGTCTAAATCTTCTTTAGAAATTACAGGATTCTGAATTTTTAATTTTCTACAGTGTTCTTGGGTCTCCTCAAATATATTGTGGTCGCTACCAAGGGTAAGGCTAATGTCCGTAATCATCTCCTCTCTAATGCCGTCTAACGGAGGGTTGGTCACTTGGGCAAAGAGCTGTTGGAAGTAGTTGTACAACAATTGTGGTCTTTGCGATAATACAGCTATGGGTGTATCTGTTCCCATTGAACCAATAGGCTCTTTGGCTGTTTCTGCCATAGGCATTACTATGGTGTCTATGTCTTCTAAGGTGTACCCATAGGCTGCTTTTCTTTGGGCAAGTGGGGCTTCTCCAATAAATAAGGGGCAGTCGTTATATGGAATGTCTTTTAAATGTACGAGGTTGTCTTTGACCCATTTTTCGTAAGGATGCTTTTTGGCAATTTGTTCTTTAACTTCTTCATCATTGATGATTCTCCCTGCAGACATGTCTACTAAGAACATTTTACCAGGTTCTAAACGTCCATGATGCGCTAAATTTTTAGGATCAATGTCTACTACGCCAGTTTCTGAAGACATAATTACATAACCGTCTTTTGTCACAGAATATCTAGAGGGTCTAAGACCGTTTCTGTCTAAAACTGCACCAATATAATTTCCATCCGTAAAAGGAATTGAGGCAGGTCCGTCCCAAGGCTCCATCATACAGGAATAATATTCATAAAAGGCTTTTTTAGCCGCAGACATATTGTCGTTTTTTTCCCAAGCCTCAGGCACTAAAATCATCATGACTTCTGGAAGAGATCTTCCTGTCATAAGCAGTAATTCTACGACCATATCTAGCGTGGCTGAATCTGATTTGTTGGGTAATATAATGGGAAGGATCGCTTTTATGTCTTCGCCAAAAAGGTCGCTCTCTAAAAGTTCTTCTCTGGAACGCATTCTAGCGACATTCCCCCTTAAAGTGTTTATTTCCCCATTGTGACACATATACCTGAAAGGCTGTGCCAAATCCCATGTAGGGAAGGTGTTGGTGGAAAATCGCTGATGCACCAAGGCCAACCTAGTCACAACCCTAGTATCCTGTAGGTCTCTAAAGTAAAGACTAATGTCTTCTGGCATGAGCAAGCCTTTGAAAATAATGATTGTGGTGGAAAGGCTAGGCAGATAAAAGAACCCTTGCTCAGATAGTTTTGAGTTGTATATGGTGTGTTCTGCTTTTTTTCTAGCTATAAATAATTTTCTGTTAAAAGTAGCTGTGTCCTGCTCAGACTGCTCTTTTCCAATAAAGATTTGGGCTATAAAAGGCATGGTTTCCATGGCAATTCTTCCTGGCACGGATTTATTGACAGGGACTTCTCTCCATCCTAAAAGGACCAACCCTTGAGATTTTATTTCTTTCTCAAATTCTTTTGTACAGAAATTTCTTTGGTTGTCTTTTTGAGGTAAAAATACATTAGCTACCGCATAATTTCCTGGCTCTGGTAATTTAAACGAGCACTCACTTACAAAAAAATCATGGGGAATGTCAATGAGTATTCCCGCACCATCTCCAGTTTTACCATCTGAACTCACTGCGCCTCTATGTTCTAGTTTTTCTAGAATCTCGAGTGCTTTGTGGATAATATCATTGGATTTTTTTCCTTCTAGACTACAAATAAATCCTGCGCCACAATTGTCATGTTCAAATTCTGGGGAATACAGCCCCTGTTTTTTTAGCCTCATAAGTATTGGATGTTTACACAAAAATATCCAATATGTTGAATTTACGGCAATGATGTAGTCATTTATAACAAAAAAGTTCAGTGTTTTTAAAAAAACGTTGAAATAAATGTAATGTGATAATTTTGGCCACTTTTAAATGAGATTTCAATAATGGCCTTTGTTTAGTCTTTTAAAATAGCCCTAGATATTACCATTTGTTGGATTTCAGAAGTGCCTTCGTAAATCTGAGTGATTTTAGCGTCCCGCATGAGTCGCTCTACATGATATTCTTTTACAAAACCATTTCCACCAAAGACCTGAACGGCTTCTACGCTAACTTCCATAGCTACTTCTGAGGCATATAGTTTGGCCATTGCTCCTGATAAATCGTAATTGAGTCCCTGGTCTTTTTCCCAAGCTGCTTTGTAGACCAAATGCCTAGCAGCCTCAATTTTAGTATGCATTTGAGCCAATTTAAAGGCAATGGCCTGATGCTGACTAATGGGTTTCCCAAAAGTTTCCCTTTGTTTGGCGTAATTTAAGGCCAATTCATAAGCGCCAGCAGCTATACCGAGTGCCTGTGCAGCAATACCAATTCTTCCTCCTGAGAGTGTTTTCATGGCTAAGGTGAAACCAAATCCTTCTTCTCCGATCCTATTTTCTTCATGCACTTTAACCTGATTGAATTGAAGGGAGTGGGTGTCACTACTGCGAATACCTAATTTATTTTCTTTTGGCCCTATCACAAAACCTGGACTTTCCTTCTCCACAATAAAAGCACTAATACCTTTGGAGCCTTTTTTAGGGTCTGTTTGTGCTATGACCAAATAAATACTCGCACTACTTCCGTTGGTGATCCAATTTTTAGTCCCTGTAATTTCGTAGTAATCACCCTTTTTCACAGCCCTAGTTTTTTGAGAGGTGGCATCTGATCCAGCCTCAGGCTCAGAAAGACAAAAAGCCCCTATTTTTTTTCCATTACATAGATCGGGTAGGTATTTTTCTTTTTGCTGGGTGTTTCCATATTTTTCTAATCCCCAACAGACCAGTGAATTGTTTACAGACATGATTACAGAGGCAGAAGCATCTATTTTTGAGAGTTCTTCCATGGCCAATACATAAGACATAGTATCTAATCCGCTTCCTCCATAGCTAGGGTCTACCATCATTCCCATAAACCCCAATTCTGCCAGTTGTTTAATTTCTTGGATAGGAAAAGTTTGGGTTTCGTCCCTTTCTAGAATTGTAGGAAGGAGTACCTGTTGCGCAAAGTTTGAAGCAGCTTCTTTGATGAGTTTTTGCTCTTCATTCAATTTAAAATCCATAGAAAACTATTTTTAATCTATTCAAATATAATCATATTTACTATGCATGCATAGTAAATATGAAAACAATGATTTTTGAAATCAATTGATTTTTAGACCTTCAAGTATAAGCGCAATAATTATTTTTAAAGCAATCTGATAATTAATGATTTTTACTTGCTCATTTTTTTATATTTGTTAGCGTAGATGTTGGGATTCCTTTTGAGTCTCAGTTAAGTTGAAAAATTCAAAAACACCGTATATTTTATGGAAACTATTATCCTGATTGTATTTATTGTAGGTTACTTGGCCATTACCTTAGAGCACAACCTTAAAATTGACAAACTAATTCCTGCCTTGGCCATGATGGCTATTTTATGGGCGATTATAGCTTTAACTCATATGGATGTTTTTGAGGTAGACACGGCACTCCGCCAATTGGTTCCTACCCATATAGAGGAGATTTTATTGCACCATCTTGGTAAAACTGCAGAGATTTTAGTATTCCTTTTAGGGGCAATGACTATTGTGGAAATTATAGATTATTTTGATGGTTTTGCTACCATTAAAGGTTTTATAAAATATAAGAAAAAATCTAAATTGCTTTGGTTGTTTTCCATTTTGGCATTTATTTTATCTGCGATTATTGACAACTTAACGGCTACAATAGTACTGATCACGATCCTTCAAAAAGTAATTAAGGAAAAGGAAACGCGTATGTGGTTTGCTGGTATGGTGATTATTGCTGCAAATGCTGGAGGGGCTTGGTCTCCTATTGGAGATGTTACTACAACTATGTTGTGGATTGCCAACAAGGTGTCTGCCCTACAATTGGTGGAACATGTATTATTACCTTCAATTGTTTGTATGGTAATCCCTACTTTAATCGCTACCCGCTTTAAAGCTTTTCAAGGAAACCTAGATATAGATCCCACAGAAGAAGATGGCCCTAAATCAAGACATGGTGCTACCATGCTTTACTTGGGTTTAACAGCAATTGTTTTCGTACCTTTCTTTAAGACCATTACACACTTGCCACCTTATGTGGGTATGATGCTATCTTTGGCTGTAGTAGCCACTTTTGCTGAGATATATTCTAGCTCTAAATTCTCTTTATCTGACGTAGATGGTAAGAGTGAGGCGGCTGGTCACCACAGTCCAGTGCACCACTCATTGTCTAAAATTGAGTTGCCAAGTATTTTATTCTTTTTAGGGATATTGTTGGCTGTTGCAGCTTTAGAATCTCTTGGAATGTTATTTCATTTCGCAGAGGGTTTAAACGCAGCCATTCCCAATTCAGATGTTGTGGTGCTGTTATTAGGTGCAGGCTCTGCAGTGATTGACAATGTGCCTCTAGTTGCCGCTAGTATTGGTATGTTCTCTGAAGGATTAGACAATCCTTTGTGGCACTTTATTGCTTATTCTGCAGGAACAGGGGGCAGTATGCTTATTATTGGTTCCGCTGCTGGTGTTGTAGCTATGGGGATGGAGAAAATAGATTTCTTCTGGTACTTTAAAAATATTGCTTGGTTGGCATTAATTGGCTTCTTAAGTGGTGGTTTAACATTCATTTTATTGCGTGATTTTGTGTTGAACGCATAATTTTTTGCATTTTCTTACGTTAGCTTATAAATTAATTTGATTCTATTTTATGCAAGATAACTTGGCTGAAAATACCCTAGAGCTTGCGGCTTCTAGTGAGAAAACCCTATCCATTATAGACCTTATTTTTAATGGAGGTGCAGGGAGCGTATTTATTATGGGCTTACTTTTTGTCCTCTTGGCGGTAGCACTTTACATCTATTTTGAACGACTTTTTGCTATAAAAGCAGCAGCTAAAATAGACGCTAACTTCATGAACCAGATAAAGGACTATATCAGTAATGGTAAAATAGATGCCGCAAAATCACTTTGTGCTCAAACAGACTCACCTGTTGCTCGACTTACTTTAAAAGGGGTGTCTAGAATAGGAAAGCCTTTGGACGACATTAATACAGCCATTGAGAATGCAGGTACTTTAGAGGTGTATAAATTAGAAAAGAATGTTAGCGTGCTTGCTACAGTAGCAGGTGCCGCTCCAATGATTGGATTTTTAGGCACGGTGATTGGAATGATATTGGCCTTTCATGAAATGGCTACCTCTGGTGGTCAGGCAGAAATGGGGGCGTTGGCTTCAGGTATATATACCGCAATGACTACTACGGTAGGTGGTTTAGTGGTGGGTATTATAGCCTATATTGGCTACAACCATTTGGTTAATATGACCAATAAAGTGGTGCATAGTATGGAAGCTAACGCAGTAGACTTCTTAGACTTATTGAACGAACCTGTCTAGTTTTTATGAAATTAAAAGGTAGAAATAAGATCAGTCCAGATTTTAGTATGTCTTCTATGACGGACATTGTGTTTCTGTTGCTTATATTTTTTTTACTTACCTCCAACAGTCCTAATGCGTTAGACTTAATACTGCCAAAAGCCAAAGGTAAGACCACTAATACCCAACAGGTTTCAGTGAGTATAGACGCAGATTTAAGGTATTTTTTAAATGAAAAGTTAGTGGAAAAGAGCCAGTTAGAGGCTGTTTTAATTCAAGAACTGTCTGCACAAGATGCCCCTACAATTATACTTAGGGCGGCAGAATCCATTGCGATAAAAGAGGCTGTATTTGTCATGGATGTAGCCAACAGAAACCAATTCAAGGTAATCCTTGCAGTAAGGCCAAATTAATGGCATTTTTACAAACCACATACGAGAAAAAATCTTTTTGGACCACTGCTTTTATTCTATTAGCGGTGTTGTTACTCCTTTTTTTTGCAGGTCTTAGGTACCTAGATCCGCCGCCAGAAAATGGCATACTCATTGCTTTTGGAAATACAGATCCCGGTAATAGTTTAACGCTAGCACCTCCAATACAAGCCACTACAGAAGAAACAATTGTACCTGAGATGAATGCAGCTCCAGAAGTAAAAGAAGTAATGGTAGAGGAAGTGGTTTCAGAAGCGCTTGAAGAAGTTTTAACTACAGCAGATTCCGAGCTAGTTCTTCCCAAAGAGCTCGCTGAAAAAGCGGCCGAATCAGTGCCAGAAAAAGTGCCCGAAACAGTACCAGAAAAAATACCAGAGAAAGTAATCCAACAGGCATCGGCCGCTACAAAAGCGGCCCTGGCAAATATTTTAGGCGCTAAAGAAGCCCAAGGGTCAGGTATAGGAAATGATGGAAAATCTGCCAATCAAGGACTTTC
>Ga0208897_1001252_pt1 | contig 10570 bp, 14 predicted proteins | sample ColrivemetaGS697_FD_187594 | JGI IMG/M metagenome (GOLD analysis project Ga0208897, IMG submission 187594) | Estuarine microbial communities from the Columbia River estuary, USA - metaG S.697 (SPAdes) (version 2) | ecosystem: Environmental > Aquatic > Marine > Intertidal zone > Estuary | place...
GTTTATAATCATTACCAATTGCTTGTTTGCATGTTGGGCAATCATCATTATTATGATAGAAGTCAATGTCTGTGTTAATTTTTTTATGAGTCTTTTTTAAGTTATGTTCTAACGTAGAAAATTTTGATAGCTTTGCATCAACTTTAGATTTGTCTGAAATTTGTATACACGTTTCTGACAAATTTGTTTGTATTGTCGTGCATCTAGTTTCACTCTCTGCAATTAACAATTGAGTATTGGCAATGTCTTGTTGCTTAGATAAAATCTGCGTTGCATTGTTCTTGTTTAGTGAATCGATAAATTGAATTTGATATTGAATCTTCTCACTTTTCAAGTCTACTGCATACTTTGACTGCGAATGTTTTTCTTTCAACAAAAGAAACTTATCTTTAAGAACACCATTCATGCGAGAAAAGATTTGAATATCTAACAAGTCTTCAATGATAGAACGTCTATCGCTTGCAGACAATTGCATGAATGGAGTAAATGATGCTGAACCCAAAACAACAATTTGAGTAAATGATTTGTAGTTGAGTTTGAGAATAAATTTCTCTAGATGTTCTTGATAGTCTTTGACTGCGGCATCTTGATTGACTAGATGCCCATTGCAATAGATTTCAAACACGTTTGGTTTGATACCACGAACAATTTTGTATGACTTGTTGCCTGTGTCGAATTCAATTTCAACAACTGCATCTTTACCATTGATGGTGTTTACAAGTTGTCCTTTGTTGATATTACGAAATGGTTTACCAAACAGTACAAATGTCAATGCATCAAGCATGGTTGATTTGCCCGAACCATTAGCACCAACAATCAATGTAGTATTGTTATTGTCTAACTTGAGTTCAGTAAAAAAATTGCCAGTGCTTAGGAAGTTCTTCCAACGCAAATTACGAAAAATTATCATTCAATGTTTTCTGTAGATAGTGCCTCAACATAAAGTTCACGCATCAATGTTTTAAGTTTATTTGGATCATTAATACTCAAACTCTGTCCATCAATAAATTTGGATAGAATAGACATGGTGTCTTCGGCTTGATTAACAATGTCTTCATCTTCTGTCTCACTAAATTCTGTAAAATCTTCAACGATTGTGACATCGACTGGACCTACTTTATATATTTCATCGACAAGTTTTTCAAATAGGTATGGGTCTTGTTTATTAACGACAACAACTTTCACATAAGCATTTGCATACTTAGAAAAATCCATATTCTTTAAATCTTCAATCTTCAACTTGTCGGTACCATTATCATCATAGTTGACTTTGTAAAACATTCTGTGAGGATTGTTTACGTATTCAACTCTCATATTCTCCGTATCTAGAATAGCAAATTTTTTTTGATCTTGATAGTCTGACCAAAAGAGTTCGTATGGAGTACCTACATACGTGATGCTATCATGTTCGGAGAATGTATGATAATGTCCGCTGAACACTCTATTATAGTTGCTTAGAAACTTATAGTCAATCCCATCATGGCTATCTACACCTCTAGACAATGGAAATCCTGAAAGTTCAAAATGCCCCATGCACATTGCTGAAGTGCTGTTCTTGATAAACTCAAAGATTTCTGTTTCATTGCCCTTACATATCCATGGTATCATATCGATTTTAACTCCATCGATCTCTAACGTGCCATGTGTCTGCCATAGACGAACGTTGTGATAGTCACGCAACAATAAGTCTGGAGAATTAACTTCAAGACTTTCTTTCCAAAAGATATCGTGATTGCCAATCAATGCGTGAAGTGTGATGCCCTCTTCGACACATCTGTCAAAGAAGTATCTACGACTCTCCATTAGCGAATGAAAGTTGATGTACTTACGTCTATCAAATAAATCACCAAGTTGTATGATTGTGCGAATTCCTTTCTCCGCTAATTGAGGAAAGAATGTTTCATCATAAAATTTTTCATAGTAAGCATGAAACGCTTTGGAGTCATTTCTAACACCAAAATGCGTATCACCTAATAGACATATTCTCATACTTTCGTTGCCCTTGATTCTTCGTAGTTGTTGTGCCTAAAGACTTGTCAATTATATCACGAATCGCTGTCAAATGCAAGACGGCATTTGATCTTAAGTCTTGCGGCGAACGTTTATTTTCAACAATCTTTAGCCAATTTTCAAGTTGGGCTGGAATGGGTGTCTGCATCATCTTTCTCCAAAAATTCATCAAACACAGTATTGCCTGTGGCCTTTTTCTTTCTAGGCTTTGCACTGGCAATCTTTTTCTCTTTATTCACTTCGAACGCTTTGATAAAGTCGCTAATAAATTCTTCGCTATATGAATCGTGAAGTACACCATTGAGTCCAGCATTCACATATTCTTCGCCATTGTTTTCAACAAGTGCGGTAATAATTAAATTGTCCATGCTCTTATACTTGATGTACAAATGTTTTTTCTCTTTTTGAATTCTTCGCAAGAATGCATAGTAGATGATTTGGGTAAAGTATGCAAATGGATTTTTAGACTTCTCCGGATCAAAGTTATCGATGTACAGTAGACAGTTTTCGATGCCATCAGACACCATGTCTTCTTTGAATGTATAGTTTGCAAAGTTTGGTTTACGTGCCAAGTGAGTTGCAATCTTAAATAGACACTCACCAATGTACTCAGGTACTCTTGGGCGTTCGCCATTTGTTTCTTTGGCTTCTTTAACAGCCGCACGAAAGACAACCATCTCTTCTAAGAAATGTTCGTTGTTTACGTAGTGTTTTACTTTTGTTACTGGTATGGCAGTAGTGTTCATAATTTACCTCAATGTGTTGACAATCGCTTGACAATAGTGTATTATTACTGTGTCCCCTTTGATAAAGACTTAGTTAATGTATAGTCTGTGTGTTAGCAGACACAATAGCTAATCCTTTCATCCTCTCAATTTCCTTCTCTACTTTTTCTTCAGATTCAAACTCTTCTTTAAGAGTGTCGAACTTTTCATTTCTATTTTGCACAACGATGTTCTCTTCATGTTCTCCAGCTTCAAACTGATTGTACAATTCAGTATAGACTTCCAGTACATCATCTGTTGCTTCTGATACCGAAACAATACTTTGTTTAAATATTCTTGAATTCAAAGTAAAATTAATTAATGGATCCCATTTCATCATAGACATGTGAAATGTATTTTCTTCTAACACTTTAGGAACAATAACAACTCTCATTGGTCGATGTACTTCGATGTAGCCTCTACTTTCTTCGACAACATTTCCAATGACAGTATCACCGCTTGTTAATTTAAGTATTTTGCACAGCATTATTCTTCCTTTAAGTTTAAAGTGTAAATTTTATATTCAAACTTTTCTTCATTATAAATTTTCATTCTTTCAATAAAATGTTCTAACGTAAAATTCTTTCTACTCTTATGTGTCATGTCATCTGATATGTCATATAGAATAGCTTCTTTTTTATTGTCACCCAAACGCAATCCTCGCCCAATAGATTGTAGTGTTCTAATCTTACTCTTGCTTGGTGAAGCAAAAATAACATTGTGTAAATTACGAATATTAATACCAGTAGAGAATGTTCCATATGATGCTACGATAATTGCATTTTCTTCTTCTTCAGTAATTCTACGAACTTCTTCTCTCTCATCTACTCCAACAGCACCATGAATAAAGAATACAGGTCTATTTTCTTCTACTGCGTCTTTAATCATATTATACAATATTCTGCCGTGCTTGTCAACAAATTGATACAGTAACAAAGTGTTACCTTCTAAACTCATAGTTAAATTTCTAATGAATCTATTTCTTGACGGCTTACCTATAATATAATTTATCTCATCTTGATATTTAAAATTCTTACCTAGCTTGCATGATTCTTCGTTATGCTTAAGCACTAACGCTTTAATTCTAAACTTAGCTAATCGTCCAGAGTCAATCAATTCTTTTGTTGTTGTAATCTGTTTGACTTTACCGAACAAACCTTCTAAGACTAATCTGTGTGTCTGTGTACCATCTAGCGTACCTGTCAGACCAAACCTATACTTACACTCTGTTAGTTTTGTTAGAATTGATATCAGCGACTTTGCTTTAAACAAATGCGCTTCATCTCCAACAACTAATTCAAATTCTTCAAACCATTCTTTTGGCATTTTGTAAATTGACTGCCATGTAGATATGACAATGGGGCAATCAGTTTCTTTGCTTGCACCTGACATGATCTGGTGTATGTATTTATCACTCTCAAATCCATAGTCTGCAAAGTCTTTATACAACTGTGCAACAAGTGAGATAGTAGGAACAATGATAAGAGTCTTGCAATTTAAATATCTCGCAATGAGATATATGATGAGTGACTTGCCTGATGCTGTCGGTGATACCAATAGATTTCTTCTACTGCGTACTGCATGAATGAATGCATCTATTTGATAGTCTCTGACTTCAAATGGTATGCCTAGAGTATCAATAAAGTCTTTTGCTTCTGCTACAGAAAATTCATCATACGTTTCTACTGATTCATCAAATTCAATTTCATACTCACGTTCTTTAGCAAACTTCTCTAAGTATGGAATCAGACCATAATAGATTTGTCTACTCTGTGAATTGAAAAGACGTATCTTTCCGTCCCATATTTTATTTCTAAATGCGGGCATGAATTTGTAGCCGGGAACGTAGAACGTGAAGTATTCATTCAACTCCATTGCATCGGAGTTCTCACACTTGATGTGTGCGTAGACTTCATCTACTTTTGAGATATAGAGTTTATTGTACACCTTGCGTAAACTTCTTCCATTCTATAGCGTTCTTAATCTGAAAGTTGCGTTGGTTGATGTTCTTAAGTACTTCTTCCAAAAACGCTAACTTTTCTTTTTGATTGATTATGCGAACATTGTTGTGTATAATATCTTTATCAGAATCAAGGTACATATCAACTTCATTCTTCATCAAACGCTTAACGAATGGCTCCCAATTGAGTTCGTCAAGTTCTTCTTGTGAAAGTTTTCCATTGTAATACTCATACTTCTTCAAAGATAAATCTTTGCTTTGAAACTCAAGTGCTTTGAGTTTGCGTCTTTCGTCAAAATAAATTTTGAGATATTTGCTGTGTAATTCTGGTATCTTTAAAGATGCGATACCTAACTCTGTGGGGTCAACTGTAGCGTCTATTCGCCACTCTTCCATCATTTGGTCTAACGTCATATTTAATCCTCATGTCAATTCAATCTATATCATAATAACACATTTATGGGTAAATGTCAAATTCTAACCGCTTCATAATATCCATAGTTAAACGTTGCACTTGCAGTAATGAATTCTTGTGAATTGTCGGATGAGGTAAAAGTCATTTCTCCCAATTCGGTAGGATACACATCAATAAAATTAAATTTAAAATTTGGATTATTTGAATTTGTTTTTACATATAGAGTAGCATCGGATAATGGATTGATAGTTGATCCTTCTGGACCTGTCAATCTACCTATTTTATCATACCCTGTTGGATTACCCAATTGAACAATCCAATCATACAATTCATACCACGCCTGCATATCTTCATCGACTAAAAATGTTAATGATAATGTTCCAAACGTGATTTGGTTTCCCGGAACACTAATTGTAGAGAATGGTGTATTGATAGCTGTAGACGCAAGTGTGAGTCCAGGCAAGTTGACGCTCTGAACTAAAAATGTAAAGTTAGGAATTCTTTTAAGAACAAAATCAAATTTGTTATTAGAAAGAAAACTTTTGTTGAATGGTACTATTGGTAACGTTGACATGTTTATCTCCTCTTGTCATCTATTTATGATAGACAAAAAAAAGAGGACCCTAAGGTCCTCTCTTAAATACCGATGTAGTCTCGGCTTAATCAATTACATCAAGTTAGTGATGCTAATTCTACGATAGTACACGTTCTTGTTAGCGAACGAGATTGTACCGTCAGCGGCAGATGTTGCGAATGGGTTTGCGACCATACCGTAACGAGTCTTGAATCCAATTTTTGGTTGGAAAGAATCTTGACCAACTGCACGAACCATTTGCAACGGAACGTATGGGCAGTAGAACAAACCAGCGTCAAAAGCTGAAGTGCCTTTGTAACCGATTGTTGCATAGTGTGTGCCAGATGTTGCGGCAAAGTATGGATCGATATAAACTTTGAAACGACCATTCAATACACCAACGAATGTGTTACCTGTATCGTCAACATTCAATGAATTGCTCAAAGCAGGAGTATAATCTAATACACCAGCCATTTGCAATGCAGATGCTACGTCAGAAGAGCATAGTAACACATTACCTTTACCTCTACGAGTTGCTTTAGCAATCGCATTAGCTTCACGTTCTAATTGGAACATCAAACCTTTGAACTTCTCAACAGACCAACGACCGTTAGAGTCAACGTCAAGGTTGAAAGTACCAGCAGATGTAACGTTCTCTTGTGCGCCAACTGTAGCAGACAAGTTAATTGTACGAACAACTTCACGATTAATTTCAGCTAAGATTTCTGTAGAAAGAATGTTAGCCAATTCTTGTTCAGCATCCAAACCATGAACTGCTTTCAAGTCTTGTGCAAGTTCCATTGTGTATTCTGCTTTTAAAGCACGGCTACGTGCAGTAACAGCAACTTTCTCAATAGAGAATGCCATCTCTTGGAAACCTTGACCAGAGCCATCACCCAATGCTTCAGCTTCTGCTGTTGTGAAACCAGTACCACGTGTGTACTCTGTACCACCAGACAAGTCAGCAGGTGAAGCACCTGTTTGTGATTGTGCTGTGTTAGGGAATGCTGTGTTAGCTTCGTTGAACAAGGCTTCTGTACCACCTTGTGTTTTGTAACGGCTACGCATTGCAAAGATCAATCCTGTTGGACCTGTCATTGGCTGAACGCCGCAGATATCGTATGCAATTAAGTTAGGTGCCGCACGGCGAACCAAGCTGATTAAAACTGGATCATAAATGTCTACTGCGCCATCGCCTGCTGTAGATGAAGATGCGCCCATGTTATTGGCAGGGGATGCTTCAGACAACAATGATGTTTGGTTGCGATAACCACCAGAACCATGTGCATCTTGGCGACAAGCAATTTCTTGATTCTCAAGAAGTTGCGCTGTTACGGAACGCTTGTGGCTGCCTTGAATTCCAGGTAATTCTGAATGGTCAAGAACTGGTGCCCATTTTTTTAAAAGATTTTCTACGCTCATGTTTTTCTCCTTTGAGTATTGTTTAATTTATTTATAAAAACTTATTTCTTGAGGGTTCTAGAAATATTCTGTACATAGTGAGACATTACTGGCGAAAAAGATTCTTCCAATGAAGAAATGTCGTCATCCATTGGTGCCACTTTTTTAACTGTCTCTTCTGTCGTATCATCAAAATATTTCTTTTTTGTTAAAAGAAGTTTTTCTTTGTAGTCTTGTTCAGAAACAAATTCAATTCCTTCTGCTAAAGATTTTAATTTTGCAAATTGAATTTCGCTAAGTCCTTCGGAAACTTCAGACACGATTTGGTCTTTCTTGTAAATACCAATTTGTGCGTTTAAGTTTGCATTTTCCGTAACAACTTTATCTAATTCAGATTCAAGAGTTTCGACTTTTTCTGCAAATTCCTCAACAACATTAATTTTATCTTCTGGAATATCAACATAATGTTCTGTGAATAAGTTCTTAAGACCAATCATAAAGTCTTCAACCAATTCGGCTTTAATACCTGTTTCAACAGCAAGTTTGTTTTCTTCCATCCACTCGCCAACAACGTACTCTAAGTATTCATCTACTTTTGTAACGAGGTTTTCGTTGATAGAAGCAACTTCTGTTTCTAATTTTTCTGCATATTCTTCTTGCAATGCAATCTTTGCTTCTTCTACTTTAGCCGTGATAGCCGCTTCGAAAATTACTTTTGCATTAGTTTTGAATTCTTCAGATAGACTTTCTCCAGAAAAAATAGCGTTAATGTCTGTATCAACATCTAACTTTTTTTCTTCAATAGTGCTGTCGTCCTCTTTTACTTGTTCTGTCATAGCAGTCTCCTTTGTATGATATTTGAAATTTATTTGGTGTACATGTATTTATAAGAAATTATAGTTTGGAGAGAAAATCTTTGAAAACTTTTATCATGTTTTCTTCTAAATCTTTCTTAGAAGACTTTTCGATAACTTGTCTTTGCGTTGAGATATCAGCTTCCCTAATGATTCCGTTATCCCAAACCCATGCTTTGTTTTCCATAATTCCACGTACATACGCATCTGGTGCTGAAGGATCGGCTACGATATCTGCACATGTTGCAAGATAAAAATCGTTACCAACAACTTTAGTTCCATCTTTTCCTTCTACAAGACTACCTAATCCTCTTGTAGATACGCCTAATGTTGCGCCTTCAGCCATCAAATTTTTTACAATATTACCGTATGGAGTGTCCATGATCTTTGCTTTGCCAATGAAGTTGTTTCCTTCTTGACGCAAACTCTTAGTAATGTGTGATACACGCTCTAAGTTGATTGCTGGACCATCTGGATGTCCCAACTCACCATAAGCACGATTCTTCATCACATTCTCCGTAACATATCGCTCTGTTTCTTTTTGCAAAACGTCTAATGGATACATTCTTCCATTACGATTCTTCTGTTCTGCTTGCATGAAAACGCCTTCGATATAGAAATTTCTGCCGCCAGCTTCATTAGCTTCGGTGATAATATTTACTTGTTCATTAATTTCTGTGATTAGTTTCATTTGATTCCCGCCGATGTTCTTTTTTTATTTGATTTGGTTCTCTTTCTGAGAATCATTGCCATTTTTGGGGCACGTTTTCTTGCCGCTTTGCGCTGTGCAATTCTGCGATGCATTTTTTCTTGTGAAGACATTCTTACAAGTTTTCCCCCAATGACTTTATATCCAGGAGTCAAAGAGACAAGTTTTCTTCTTTGTACTTGACCAGCCCGAACACGATTAATTTTTGCAAATCGTGCTTCGTCCATTTCTTCTTCTGACAAAGATATAAAATCTTTAAATTTTAACATATTATGGGCTTACCCCATCATCAGTAGTTTCTCTGCTAGAATATCCAGCAGTCTTCTTACCTTCAATAATAACTGTATATGCAGCCGATGCAGTAAACCCAGCGGTAGACAATAGAATGTCGCCATTGGCGCCAGCGCCAGCATTGTTTGTGAGTGGGCATTGACCAGCAGTTGTTAGATCCCAAAAACCAGAACCTGTTAACGTAACAATTGTAGTGTTTGATGTTCCTCTCCAGAGTAATGTAACTCTTGGAGAAATTGTTGCGCTTGTTCCGGATGCAACAGACCATGCAATTTTATTGATTGAAAGTCTTTGAGTTGATCCACCATCAGAAGCAACTAATGTGTTCGCAGAAACTTTTACAACGCCTGTTTCACCAGTGCCGTCAGACACATTAGTTAACTTAACTGCCCATGTTGATGCGCTATCTTTTAGCGTTTGTGATGTTACGGTATCTGCCATTTTATTCTTCCGCTATAGTTTTTGCAAATGCTAAAAGTACTTCAACATCTTCTTCCAACTGATTCAAAAAGATTTCTTGATTGTTTTCGTCTAGCTGATCGTAAAGATTAGAAAGCAAATCAACGTCTTCTTTCTTCAAAGCACCACGTGCCTGTGCAGATTTCAACATTGCAATTCGATCTCTATATCCAGACGTTCCTGGCTTAATATCTTTAGCCGCTTTCTTTTCACCAGCAGTTGGATTGCTAATATGTTTCATTGTAGTCTTAGACTGATGACTTTCTGCTTCATCAAATTCAACAATTTCATCTTCCTTCAAAGCACCACGATCTTTTGCGGCTTTAAGCATAGCAACTCTATCCTGATAACCTTTAATACCAGGCTTGATATCTTTAGCGGCTTTCTTTTCAGCGGCATTTGGTTTATCGATATGCTTCATTGTAGTCTTAGACTGATGACTTTCAGCTTCACTCATTTTGTTCGTCATCATTTTCTTTCTAGCGGCTAGTGCGGCTAGCTTTGCACGTTGGGCTGCGGCTTCTTTGTCATGCGGTTTCGGACTAGCCTTAACGTCTTTGTCGTATGCATCGCTTTCATCAAATGCTTGCTTGTTGATTTCATCCGACTGAATGAAAGATTTAAAGGTCTTCATCTACATTTCCTTCTGAACTTGATTGAAACTCGGTTTCTAAATCATTTGATTGTTGTTGTTCTTCGTCATCATCATCTCTAAAAATTGAACCAGCTAATTCCATTTTTCTTGCAGATACATGATCCGCAATTTTATCATTTAATGCGTCAAGAATTGCGCTTTTAAATTCTGAAGGTTTTGCATCATACGCATGTTGAATTGCTGTTTGTACATTTTCCATAGTATACTCCTATTAGGTTTCTGTATTATTTATAATTACCATTTTTTTAGGCATTAAAAAACGGCATGAGATAGTCTTTACCTGCAATATTTACTGATACAAAGCCGGCCGCTTTATTTGGTAACGTAAAATCTCCTGCAATGGCATTTTCGGCAATAGCAGTTGATGGATTAATTCTTATTCCTCCAGCTACAACACCAGCGTCATTATCACCAATTTTAGAAATGTTGTCATTCTTAAAGACAAGCATTCTGTGAATGTTGTCAATAAACGTAGCAG
>Ga0208897_1001253_pt1 | contig 10569 bp, 13 predicted proteins | sample ColrivemetaGS697_FD_187594 | JGI IMG/M metagenome (GOLD analysis project Ga0208897, IMG submission 187594) | Estuarine microbial communities from the Columbia River estuary, USA - metaG S.697 (SPAdes) (version 2) | ecosystem: Environmental > Aquatic > Marine > Intertidal zone > Estuary | place...
CCGTTTGCGGCAGGAACCACCATTGCGGTGTCAGGTGGAACAGCAGCAAGTGCAGGTTCTGCTGTTTGGTCGGATGCACATCCATTGGACATTGTTGGTTCTGAATATTTGTGGGATTCCGATGACATTGTAAACAAAGATCCAGCTAACGTGAGAAAGGATATTGTTATCAATATCAATTCCGATTGGAATGGTACCAATGTAATGGATTCGGGATTTTATATCAAACGCGGTTTTATGGTTGCGAATTACATACGTGAACATGGTCTAGACTTAACAGATGTAAAGTCACTAACCGTTAATATTGCAGCCAACGTTGCATTGGTTGGTGGGTTTAATGATCAATGTAATTACGGAATAGACTTTGGTGATGAACTTGTTGGTATTCCAAAAACGCTAAACGTGGATGGAACAATCTTCGGTGCTGGCGGTTCACGATTTACGCAAATAAATGGTTGGTCTGCAATACGCGGAACCGTAGGTGATACTGTTCCATTAAAGATATCACTTAACGCTAATGGTTGGATTTGTGGTGGTGGTGGCGCAGGTGAGGGTAATGTTAATCAAGGATATGCATATTCTGGTGGTGGCGCCCCGTATGGTCGTGGATTCAATGGCGGCGGAAATGCAACCCTGACTATTGGCGGACCACAAAACAACCCTGCTGGACATAATGGCGGTGACGTTGGGCGTCCGGGGGCAGGTGCATCGGCGGGGCAACCTGGAAATGATGTAGACGTTGGCTGGATTGACTGGCTTTCAACAGCCGGACATCTCGGACCTTAATCACTATAACGATATAAAACGCTAGGTAATACAACCCTAGCGTTTTATTACGAGGTTAAACATGGCAACCCCTCCAGTAACTAAACGCTTTTCAAACATCGATAAACTCAGCGGGACTTTACAATCGACTGATAGAGTCACAATAACTCAAACGGGTAATCCTGATAATAAAACAGTTAACGTTACGGTTGGTGAACTGAGTGACTATACTGTATCGGTGGCTTTACAAAACGGTATAGACAGTTTAATTACCATCGGTGCAGGATTAACCGGTGAAGGAACATCGAATGATCCATTGCGATTAGATGATACTTTATTAAAAACGAGTTTAATTGAGAAAGATCGAATCAATGTCACCATGGTAGGTAATCGAAGAACTCGATATCTACCTATATCACGTTCCTCGCTTTTCGATACCAAATACTATAATTCATCCATCACAATAACCCCACCAGCCACCAGTGTTGAAAAAACTGGCGAACTTAAAATGGTTCGACCTAGTTTTGAATCTGCACATTCTGTTTCTGTCGGCGATTGGGACAGAGATGGGGTGGTGGATACATTGCAAGTAATCGAACGAAAAATTGTAATTAAAGAGTTACCATCGAACTACAAAGTTATCGGCGTACAGGGTAATTCGCAAACTGCTGCGATCGTTGTAACCCATAACGTAGATGATGGTCAAATTTGGTTTTGGTATGCAACATTAAAGAACGGTAGTTTACACGAAGATTCTTTTACAAACCTCTCACGAATAGGTATGTATAACGGTGACCCGGTTAACAACTATTTTTATCGAAATGCAACCGTTGCATTCCAAACCACGGTTGGGCGTTTTGTTGTAATTACCGTTAGAGATGCGACCGATCCAAACGGTGCTTGTCGATTACGTGTTTGTCAAATTATCGGCACGGGTACAACCGCATACTTAGTAGGTATCACAAACTGGACAGTAACTAGTTATTGTGGTACATACACCGGTTCTACTGGTGTTGAGATATTTAATGTTTCAGACAAGTTCATAGGTGCTGCACTCGATAAGTGTGAGCTAGTTGATACCGATGGTGTTCTATCTTCTGAATTTGTAAATACAACAGCAAAAACCACTGTTAATTTACAGATTATAGAAAATCCGACAAATCTCAGCGAAGTCTATCTGGTCATTCAACGCGATCATGTTCTTAGATCGAATAACGGTAATGGTTTTCATTATTCTGCTGACTTCGTAGGTAAACTTACAATTACCGCACAGGGTACTGGTTCATTCGTGGCGACCAGTCGATATTTAACAAATCGACCATCGGTTAGTTTCGTATCAAATGAATTTGTTTTTAGTAACGCAAAAGCGACTTATCGCACGACTGGGTTGGATTTAGGTGTAAGTCAATTACGATACATTCTACAAGATGGTTCTATCTTGTTGGTGGACGATCGTGTAAATGGATCTGAACCAGGGTTAATTCGTATCCGAAAATCTATAGCTTCTAAAACTAGCTTCGATTATCGCGACTTGCATTTAGCCGCGACCAACGGATATAACGGCATTGAACAAATTATTGATCCATCACCGCAGTATGTCAACCCAACAGGTAATCGACGACTATATATTGCCTCACCAATTCATGTCTACATGAATGGTGTTGACTATACCTTACCTGCTCAATGTATAAATTTAGACCCATATCTAGATGTAGCAAATCCGCAGACTCTATATGGAATACCGCAGACACGTGGTCGCTACGTAGGTTTAACGACCAAGGTAGCATATCTTTACGCACAAAAGTCTGGTAGTACACTTACTACTGTTGTCTCCACATCACAAGTAACGGAGTCTATCAACAATACATTTATTGCCGCCATCTACTTTCCAACGGATGTAGATAAATCTACAATGCTATTAGGTCAGGCGTATAGTCGTTTAGGTTATCATCGTTTGTCATATGAGCCACAAGGTGCTTCTGTTCCAGTCTCATACGGTTATCCAAGCCAGCAACCAAACGAATTCTGGATGATGAAACGTGCATTGGATAATGGTCAAATCAATCTAGCCGATTTTGATTTCTTTGTCGTCCGTTATCGTTGGTCATCTGCGGATCTTGATACACGTACCGTAATGCGTAATGAAGGTACTGAAATTGATGTTAACGGTTTTGGTGCAAACATTGATAATGGTTATGTGTTTGAAGATGGTTACGTTAGATCACCTAACGGATATGTATTGTGGGCGCTAGATAACACACAAGGGGGGTATGAATCGTGCCTTGTGGACATTAAGAAAGCTCAACTCGAAAGATCAGGTAACTTTAATATCGATTTGTTTGCCCACTGGTATACGGCTGGTTCGATTAGTGACCATGTGGTTGAAGTGCAATATGCTACCTATAAGGGTGGTACTATGCGCGCTGAAAATCATAACTGGGTAAATGATGGCGGTTCGGCAGTACAGTCAGGTACATTCTTGTGTCAAGTAGATGCTCAAATCCAAACCAATGATTTAGCAGTACGTGGAGATTACATCGCACGACTTGATTGGGATCGCATAACTCAGACAGGTACTTTCTTCAATCTTCGTCCCGTTAATAATGGTTGATCTTTTATTCCTATCCGCCTAGGCGGATAGGAATAAACTTATGTCAGATATACATTATTAATTTGAACAATCGATCAAAATTTACTGGAGAACATATATGGAAGCAACTTTACTAGAACCGTCGTTGAATAAAAAATTCAACCAGATAACGCTCAACGAGTTCGAAGAACGAATTCATAAATTCAAAGGTGCAAAATTATCCACCTTTAGAAAGATTCGTGAAGGTAAAACACTTTTAGCAATTATACCTCAATTCATTCTCGAAGCAACTGATGTAGAAATCGATTTTCCGATATTGGAGTTATTGCCTTTGATCTCCGTCATTGGTGGTGTCACGATGACAACGGAATATAATGGTAAACCTAAAGAACTCACAGGTTCGAAAATTACAGATATAGATATTACATATCCGACTCCAGAAGATTCTTATTTAAGGGTTAATGTATCATTGGACAAAGAAGATGGATTCCTCCCCGTGCGAATCATGTATGAATGTTTTGTATTTGAGAAACTCTATCATTATTACGGAGAGAAGAAATGAAGAAACCAATTACCGTTGATCTAAAGCCTTACGGTGCAGTATTTGATGATCAAACAGGTCGTGTACTTATCAGTGCTGAAAATAATAGTCAGATGAAACTATTATTTCAGAAAGGACGAATTAAATCATTAGTTTCCCCTGTTGAAATTATTGCCGATTGCACTCCCTGGGATCCAAAAGACAAAACGTTGACCGCAGATAATCTCGCCTATACATTTGCCAACGAATATCAAGATGAAGACCTAACATTGGAAAGTATCGTTGGACGTACTGTGGAATCGGTTCGTGTCTATTATCCGAATGCAGGTAATTCAAACTTAACGGTTACATTACTCATGGTTGTTCCACCAGTTAAGGGTGAGGATGGCAAAGTAATTAAACCTAAACGCAACGATTCACCGATTACTTTTATTATCACAGCATCTTTCAATCCATCGAAGTACATCTTCAACTAATATTAAAATACGGTTTATACCGTACTATGTAACACACCCAACTCAACGTTAAACAAAGGACAATTCAATGTCAAACCCAAATGAATTTGATATCACTGTAACTACAACAGCGCCAACCCCTTCGCAGGAACATCGTGAATATGGTACCGAACTCATGAACGATGCAATGGGGTTCAACGGTGATATAGTGGAAGCGAAGATGACGCTTATGACAAAGAAAACTGACGGCACCACAAATTTCACAACAGTGGATTTTCAGCGTGAACGCGATCAACAACTGAATGTTGTATCGCGTACCATTAACCAAGGCATCTACGACCAATTGGCAAATTCGTTTGACAAAATGGTCTATGGCAATAAGACACAAATCGAAGGTGAGTAGTACTATCATCAGCGGTGATCATGAATTCACAGGCGTTGAGATCGAACAACCTCTCAGCGTCGATGGATTTGTCGGTGGATCACTAAACGCTAAAGCCTATTTCTTGAGTAAAGTCTGTGGTCAGCTATCTGAAATGTTGGCTAATGAAAATATCACAGACATGGCAACGTTCTTTACATACACCTCATCCGATGGTCAAGTTGGCTTTCAAGCCATAGACATGGGTGCTGGTGAAAATGGCACCAAATCAAGAGTGACTGTAACAAGTGCGGCGTATAACTTAGAGTTAGAACAAGCACGCACTCTTTACTACAATCTTTATGGTCAAATCGATGTGATGTTTAATTCGGAAGATCAAGAAAGATCAAGTAATCAGTTTTGTTTTGGTGACATAAACAATAATTTCTGGTTAGGGAAGTAAATTATGGCTAGTGAAGAAATTGATCCCCGTAACATCGAATTGATCGTTGCTTGGAACGAGTTTAAAGATACGTGTGATAACCTCGGTGTAGACTATCGTGCATCCGTTCATTTATTTACAGACAAAGGAGATAAACTTTTAGTTGCTTCCTCAGAACCGTTACGTTCCAGTCGTGCAGCTACTGTCGATTTATTAGACAATGGTGATGTTCGTATCTTGGAACATAGTTATGATTGTATTGGACACATCGGTAAAGGTAATGCCAATATATGGAATAACATGGCATTATCCAATGTTATTGAAGGCGGTAGTGAACACATTGAACGCTACTATGAAGAAGTTGTAGATTTAATCATTAGTTGTAGCAAGGACAAAAAATGAAACCATATTTAGATGTATTGCGTAACGTCTATGGCCATGGCGTATCTAAAGATAACCGCACCGGTGTTGGTACAAAGTATCTTTTTTCTGAAAAGTTTCGTTGCGATCTTCGCGATGGATTCCCGTTGCTTACAACGAAGAAGATTAACTTTGCAAAAGTCGCTGGTGAAATGTTTGGTTTCTTATCTGGCGCCAATTCGATACAGGAATTCCAAAAATTTGATTGTGGTATTTGGGATGCATGGGGTTTAAAGTCGGATTACTTCCGTCTTCTTCAATTGAAAAAGAACGAATACTATAAACCCTTGGCTGAAAAACTTGACATCAGTGAAGATGAAGCTAAAGAGTTATTGTCTAAGGTAGAAACTAATTTTCAACAATGGAATGACGATTATGCTGCTGCCATTGCAGAAATCGCCAATGGTAAAGTGGCTGACCCCACTAATCAAAACGGCTACGATGTCATGAATGACCTCTTGGCTAAGAAACCAGAGACAGTAGAGGAATACCTACAAAACCTCGATGTTTCGTTGTACGTTAAAGATATCATTTATCCGGAAGGATATCTCGGCCCTATTTACGGTAAACAATGGTTGGAGTGGCGTACATCTACAGGTGTGTTAATTAATCAGATTAAACGTGTTGCGAATCAATTATCTGATTTCCCAATGTCTCGGCGCATCATTGTTTCTGGTTGGAATCCAGAAGTAATTCCGGATGATCGATACACGACATTCCCAGATGGTACAGTTGTGGTAACGTCGGATGATAATATTCAGGCATCGATATTAGATGGTAAACAAGCATTGCCACCTTGCCATCTAATGACCATTTTGGATGTACAGGCTACTGAAGATAGCATGATCCTTAACTTACATTTAACAATGCGTTCCACAGATGTCCCAATTGGTTTACCTTTCAACATCGCAAGTTACGCATTGTTATTGACTATGATCGCAGAAAACCACGGTATGATTCCGGGACAACTCGTAATCGAAATGGTTAACTGTCATATCTACGCAGATCAAATGGATCTTGTACCAACACAACTTGAACGTGATGTGAAGAAACTTCCAACGCTTAAACTTCCTAAAGGTCTTGACTATGCTGATCCAGCTACTTTGACCCGCGAAGCTTTCGAAGCGGTAGTTGCTGGACTTGAAGGATATGAACATCACCCATTCATTAAATACCCTGTAGCAGTTTGACGTTATTTTTTACAGTATAACACTTAATATGTAGGAAACTATAGATTAATCATCAGGTCTATTGTTCCCCATGACGACTGGGTAGTCATGGGATGCCTCCTTTACGTTGAGTGCATGGAGTCAGAGAGGGAATTCCCTCTCTGACTTTTATGTCGTTATGTTTATTCTGGAGAATAAATTTGGAGAAATTTCTATTCGGTCTGATAGTGGTCATGATAGGAGTTGTTCTATCGGTTGCAGTTTTTGGAGTTTATGCAATCTGGTATCAATCTAAACAACCCACATTTACGTTGTATAAAAATCAATGGGACTGTGCGGAAACGCGTGTGTACTATACACAGACCACAATACTTGTTGGAAAGGTCATGGTACCTCAAACCACACGGAATGTGGAATGTATTAATTACGTAAGAAAATAACTGTAGGTAACTATGAAATCACAATTACGTCATCTAAGAGATTTAATTCACAATACAACACAAGAAGTATTGGGCATGTCTTTGAAGGATATCCATGCACCGGAACTATTCTCTTTAGTGTTTCACTGTGACGAAAACAAACGTTTAAAACGCGCGTTCATGGCAGGAAAAGAAATTCAGCCGTACGAAATCCAATTACATACGCATCGCTATCCTTTACGTATCACAGTGTTAAAGGGTCGAGTCGTACATCATCGCGCAGTTGTTAGTAGCGAATTTAACAAAGACCAGCATCATGGTATTGTTAAAATGGATTCTATGTCTTATCGTTCCGCTATCGTAGGTGATGGTCGAGTGGACGTTGTCGTAGAAGATGTTGAGCTGGCCCTCAAAGATTTTACTCTACCTGTTGGTAGTTCTGTTGAACTAACCGAACATGACATCCATACAGTGAGTTGTGCTAAAGATGCAATTTGGGTAGTTGAAGAATTACCAATTGTAGAACCTTGTGAATATACGCGTATGTACGGTGTACCTTTTGCAGTAACGGAAATGTATCGTAAACCTTCTTTCCCGCACTTATTTTCAATGCAGAGAGAATTAATCCGCACTATCGATGATTTAACTCGTTTTTATTAAGGTAAAGAAATGAAACAAATTTTATTGCAACAATACATCCAAGTACAGTTAGATAAACTTGGATTCACTCCACAGTCAGACATTCACTTTGTCTACTTCTGGAAACCTAAAACCAAAGAAAAAGGTATTGTTGATGCAGCTTGCTGTTGTCAATGGTGGCGTTCTAAAGTTCAATATAGCGGCGTTGTGTTTGCAACAGCAGAACATGCCATGATGTATTCTAAAGCGTCTATGTTTAACGACAAAGAAGCTATGGCGGCGATCTTAGAAGAACCACATCCTTGGACAGCAAAAGCAATTGGACGTCAAGTACGTAACTTTGTACCGGTGAAATGGGATGATGCTGGTTATCAAATCGTTCGTGATATCAACTTGGAGAAATTCAAACAAGATAAACGACTTACTGCGTGGATGAACACTCTACCTAAAAACACGTTGTTTGTAGAAGCATCGCCGATTGATCGTATTTGGGGTATTGGGTTAGAAGATGATGGAACAACTGATTTAACTAACTTTACCAACTGGCAAGGTCAGAATAAATTGGGGTTTGCCATCACCGAAGTTTTTCAAGAATTAATAGGGATTAAGTAGTAAATGTTAAATATCCAATTCAAGACCGGTAACATTCTAAAAAGCGATTGTAAGCTTTTAATTAATCCTGTTAACACAGTTGGTGTTATGGGTTCTGGATTGGCTGAACAATTCCGAAATCACTATCCGAAGAACTATAAAGCTTACAGGGAACATTGTTCTAAGGTAGTGGAGTTTAAAGATTATCGATTCTTCGCGATGGAAGAAAAGAATAAAATCATCTTTAACTTTGCGTCTAAGGAACATTACAGTAACTTTAGTAATCTGGGTTATATTCGTAGATCTCTAGTGATGCTGTTATTGTATTTAGAGAAATATCGAATCCCTTCGATAGCCATACCGCCAGTGGGATGTGGGTTGGGTGGTTTAGAGGAGAAGTATGTTTTACATTTGATAATTTATTACCTACGTCAGGTGACGTATGACTTGAAAGTCGAACTTTATCAATTCAAAGACATCAAACCGATGATCAGAGATCACATCTTAAAACATTACGATTTAGGTTATCGCGATCGTGATGTTTTTACAGGTGTAGGTTCACGTCGACTTGATGAATTTGGTGAACTACTATGTCGGTCAGTGGCAGCAACACTAATGGATTCAGGATATCTATTATCAACCGGTGATGCATCGGAAGGTTGTGATATGGTATTTTGGAGTTGTTTCCCACGACATCAACGTTTTAGGTTTGGTCCGTATAATCCGGAGAAAAAACCTAAATTGGATACCATTGTTGTATTTGCCGATACGGAGCAATATAAGAAGGCTAATTATTTTGCGGGATTCTTACATCCCGCTTATCGTTTTCTTCCACAGTGGATGAAAGAACTTCATTTACGTAACGTTTTCCAAGTGTTGGGTTCGAACCTAGATCACCCAACCGAATTTCTATTGTGTTGGACACCGGATGGTGCTGAAAATGCCAAAGCCACCAGTAAGAAAACTGGCGGGACAGGAACAGCCATTCGTTGCGCTGATAAATTCGGCGTACCAGTGTTCAATTTACAGCGACCAGACGCCATTCCGCGACTGGAACAATATCTAGGCGTCAAATTTAATATAGGTGATTATCATGATAAACATGACACTGATGACAGTCTCGAATCTGTTATACAAGCACAACAATTCGCTGAATGAAAAATTCATTCAACCTTACGTCCCACCACAAGACGGTGAAGTTTGGTATATCGATTCCAATGGTACGGGTCCAACATATAGTCCGAACTATGAATCAGAATATGTTGTCGATCGTACTGATAAAGCGATTCGAATTTTCAGAATCTATGAAATCAAATCTGGTAAAATCACAGTTGTAAATCCAGAACATAGTTTTGCGAACAAACAATTGTTAGATTACGAGTATGGTTACTTGACTGCGTACTTTGAAAGTATGTATCAATCCGGCTATATCGAATAAGGGGACATTATCATGCGTAAGATTTTAGGTTTAATGGTCATTTGTGTATTGTCAATATTCTCAACCACAACAACACAAGCTAAGAGACACTTTCCAGATACAATGGAACAGTTGATTCGTCACGGTTATAGTGATAAAAAATTAGCTTTCCAGTATGGTAGTGCTTCTTGGTACGGTTCTAAATTCCATGGACGCAAAACAGCGTCCGGGGAACGTTACAATATGAATAAAATGACCGCTGCTCATCGCTATTTGCCTTTGGGTAGTAAAGTTCGTGTAACAAACATAGATACCGGTAAAAGTATAGTTGTCAAGGTAAATGATCGTGGACCTTATCACGGTGATCGAATACTTGATTTATCAAAAGCAGCAGCCCGTTCCCTTGGAATTATGGAAACCGGAACGTGCAACGTTAAACTCGAGAGGCTTTAATGTTTAGTTTCAAACAATCTCGCTTATTCAATAAACTAGTCAAAGATCAACGGGTAGGATTGAAATACGCAATCTACCTCACGGATAAGTTATCTGCGGTTTACGATGCAGCACAGTACGTGTTACGAAATCCAACTGATCATGTAAGGTTCGAAGAGGTACGCTATATATTGGAATCTTACGAAGATATATTGTTTGGGATAAATGGTCTGGTTCCAAGTAACCTCAAACCAGAATGGAAACTATATACTGAACAGTTGGGTGATCTTGTACAGATAGCATTAATTTCAAATCGTCAATGGAAGAA
>Ga0208897_1001270_pt1 | contig 10489 bp, 10 predicted proteins | sample ColrivemetaGS697_FD_187594 | JGI IMG/M metagenome (GOLD analysis project Ga0208897, IMG submission 187594) | Estuarine microbial communities from the Columbia River estuary, USA - metaG S.697 (SPAdes) (version 2) | ecosystem: Environmental > Aquatic > Marine > Intertidal zone > Estuary | place...
TCTGGAGTGATCCCGGTAAATTTTGACCACTTTTCGTGAATGCACAAAATACCTACCCGAAGGTCACTAACTGCTCTTGTCCAGGTAAATGGCTTCAATGATTCGTGCAATGACCCATCGGTGAGAACGTACTTCATAAAGATCAATTTTTGACAACGCTAATATAGAGAATAAAAAAATCGCGTCCCACCAAGGCGGAACGCGATTAAGGGTTAAGCCCAGAAGTGATTACTTTTGAAACTTGGCGTATTTGTTTTTGAACTTGTCGATACGTCCTGCAGTATCTACCAATTTGGTTTTACCTGTGTAGAACGGGTGAGAAGTTCTAGAGATCTCTAGTTTGATTAAAGGGTAGCTCACGCCATCCACCTCAAGGGTTTCTTTGGCTTCAGCAGCCGATTTGGTGATAAAAACATCCTCATTGGACATGTCTTTAAAAGCAACCAAACGGTAATTTTCTGGGTGAATTCCTTTTCTCATGATATATATGACTTAGATTATGTTCAAATTTTGAGTGGCAAAAATAATCATTTTTATGAAACCAACAATGTACTACACAAAAAATAAGCAATTATATACGGGCACCATCTCACCATGGAAACAACTGGTTTATCGCAAGATATCCTATATTTGCCTCATTAACGTCTAAAACTTGTTTTATGGAACAACAAAAACCAACCACGGGTAAATTTTCACTGCAGTTTGGGGTATTGGCTGGATTGGCAGGAACTGCCTTCAGCATTATGCTGTACACCATGGGTATGGCTTACGAGCAATCACCCGCACAAAGCGGCATCAGCATCGCCATTCTTTTTGGTATTATTTTTTATGGCATCTATACATTCAAAGGACAAAACGAAGGTTACCTCACGCTAAAAGAAGCATTGAAAATCGGTTCAGGTGCTGGTTTAGTCGCTGCTTTAGTCAGTGTTGTTTATCTTTTAGTACTCACCAACGTGATTGATCCCACCTTTTGGGACAAGGCTTTTGAACTAGGTCGCGAGCAAATGATCGAACAAAATCCCAGTATGAGCGACGAGCAGCTTGATCAGATTGTAGCCATGCAAAAAAACTTTGCCTGGGTTACCTACCCAACACTTTTGGTCATGAATACCATCATGGGACTGATCATCGGATTGGTATCAGGTTTGATTCTTAAAAAAAATAGAGACTAGTTCTTACGACTCCAGTCATGGATCTCTCGATAGTTATTCCGCTCTTCAATGAAGAAGAATCGCTTCCCGAATTGCTTTCGTGGATCGACCGAACTTTAGCGTCTTGGAGCGGGAACTTCGAAGTTATTTTAATTGACGACGGCAGTACTGATGGTTCTTGGTCGGTGATCGAGACATTGATCCCCCAGTATCCTTCAATTACTGCCATTCGTTTTTCAAAAAACTACGGTAAATCACAAGCCCTACATGCTGGATTTGCTCGCGCCAAGGGTCAGGTAGTGGTGACCATGGATGCCGACTTGCAGGACAGTCCAGAGGAGATTCCTGGCTTGTACAAAAAAATCACCCAAGAAGGTTTCGACCTGGTTTCTGGATGGAAACGAAAGCGTTTTGATTCTTTTTGGGGTAAAAACCTACCCTCAAAATTATTTAATTGGGCAGCCCGCAAAACCTCAGGTATTGCTTTAAATGACTTTAACTGCGGACTTAAAGCCTACCGTTTAGAGGCTGTTAAAGCCATTGAGGTGTCTGGCGAAATGCACCGCTACATTCCTGTTTTGGTAAAAAATGCAGGATTCTCAAAAATTGGAGAGCAAGTGGTTCAACACCAATCGCGCAGATATGGCACCACGAAATTTGGCGCCAGTCGTTTTATTAACGGGTTTCTCGATCTGTTGACCATTTGGTTTTTATCCGCGTTTGGAAAACGTCCCATGCACTTATTTGGCGCTGTTGGGGTATTGTTGTTTATTCTGGGCTTTGTATTCTCACTTTTTTTAGGAATTGACAAAATCTGGTTTAATCCTCAAGGTAGATTGATTACCCAAAGACCTGAATTCTTTATCGCTCTTGCCTGTATGATCTTAGGCACCCAATTCTTCTTAGCTGGCTTTTTAGGTGAAATCATCATAAGACAGCGTAAAACCCAAGTACATTATCGCATTCAAGCGATTTTATCTTCCCAATCATGAGTATACCTACCTACCAAGAACGAGCCCAGTCTTGGCTCGATCCGTTTTTTGATTTAGAGACACACCAAACCATACATTCACTCTTTGACGAACCCAAAGAACTCGAAGATCGATTTTATAAAGATCTTGAATTTGGCACTGGAGGTATGCGTGGCACCATGGGTGTAGGAACCAATAGGATTAATCGGTATACATTGGGACGAAATACCCAAGGATTGTGCCACTACCTACATCAATGTTATCCACAAACTCAAATCAAAGTGGCTATTGCCTACGACTGCCGCCACCAAAGCGACACATTGGCCAAAGTGGTTGCCGAGGTATTCTCTGCCAACGACATCAAGGTTTTTTTATTCCCTGAGCTGCGGACCACTCCTGCCCTATCTTTTACGGTGAAACATCTAGGATGCCATGCGGGCATCGTACTTACTGCCTCACACAACCCCCCTGAATACAACGGTTACAAGGTATATTGGACCGATGGCGGGCAAATAGTTCCTCCTCAAGACAAGGCGATCATTGACGCTATTAATGCCTTAGACTTCAAAGATGTTCACTTCACCCCAAAACCTGTACTGATTGAGCTGCTGGACGCTGATGTCGATCAAGCTTTTGAACTTGCTGTATTGACCAATGGACGCTTTCAGGCGCCACAGCGCGATAAATTAAACATAGTATTTACACCACTGCACGGCACTTCGATTACCGCTATACCCTCTGTTTTAGAAAAAACTGGATACACTCAATTGCATGTAGTAGCCGAGCAAGCACAACCCAACGGAGATTTTCCCACAGTAGTCTCTCCAAACCCTGAAGAAACAGAAGCTCTTTCCATAGCCATCAGCCAAGCGGAATCCATAGGCGCAGATTTGGTGATCGGCACTGACCCGGATAGTGATCGACTGGGAATCGCAGCGCGCAACAAATCTGGCCAGTTAGAAATTATCAATGGGAACCAAACCATGGTGTTGATGTTGGACTTCTTGTTACAGCAGAGAGCAAAAAAAGGATTTGCCCCAGGTGATTTTATCGCATCTACCATAGTATCTACTCCTATGGTTCAGCGATTGGCGGATTACTATCAAGTAGAGCTAAAAACAACGCTTACTGGATTTAAATGGATTGCACAAGCCATTGAAGCTCACCCCCATCAGCATTTTATCGGTGGTGGAGAGGAAAGCTATGGATTTATGGTCGGTGACTTTGTTCGTGACAAAGATGCCGTAACTGCCACGCTTCTAGCTTGCGAAATAGCTGCTTGGGCCAAGTCACAAGGAGAAACACTGTTTGATTTACTAGAAGGCTTATATCAAGTACATGGCCAATACTTGGAGAAACTGGTTTCTTTGGTGCGGAAAGGGAAAGAGGGGGCTCAAGAAATTGAAGCCACTATGTCTGCCTTGCGACAAGAACCCCCACACACTTTGGGCGGTTCAGCCGTGGTGCGCATCGATGACTATTTGCACCAAAAATCCACCCGTACTTTGGAGCATTTGGTCGAACAAATCTCCTTACCCAAATCAAAATCTCCTTACCCAAATCAAATGTGCTTATTTTCCATACCGAAGACGGCTCTATGATTGCAGCTCGCCCCAGCGGCACCGAACCAAAAATTAAATTTTACATCAGTGTTTGCGAACCTCGACCTGAAGGCTCATCGGCGGAGCAAACACAATCGATCTTAGAGCATCGCATCCAACACTTGATTAAAGACCTAGGCATCGCATAGCCACAACACGGGCATAATTTACCGACCATGACGCACTTTAAAACCATTTTACACTACGCCAAACCCTATAAAACTTATGCGGTTTGGAATATTGTGTTTAATGCGCTGTACGCTTTGTTCAGCGCATTGGCTATGGCTGCGCTCATTCCCATGCTGAACGTGCTTTTTAAACAAGTGCCCCCTGTGGCTGAAAAACCCATCTATCAGGGAATAAACACCTTAAAACCCTTTGTCGCCGACTCCATCAATTACCACCTAGGCGCCGTTGCAGGTGAAGACCCCAGCCAGGGACTTTGGCTCGCTGTGGGGCTGATTCTTGTGCTGTTTTTACTCAAAAACCTGTTTAACTACCTAGCGATGTACTACATCACTTATTTGCGCAACGGGGTGCTTAAGGACATCAGAAATCAGGTGTACCAAAAATTGATACACCTGCCCATGGGTTATTTCACCGACCGAAAAAAAGGAGACCTCATGACCCGAATGACCACAGATGTGTTGGAGGTTCAACACTCCATGTTGTCGGTGCTTGAATTAATGGTTCGTGAACCTTTAACCATACTGTTTACCTTGGTGGTGATGATGCTGATCAGTCCACAACTCACCTTGTTTGTCTTTGTGTTTATTCCGATTTCTGGATGGATTATTTCCGTTGTTGGAAAAAGTTTGAAAAAACAATCTGAGCAAGTTCAGGACATTCAGGGTCAGATGCTTGCGCAAACTGAGGAGACTATTACCGGGCTTAAGATGATCAAAGCCTTTGTGGCTGAAAACCATTTCAGTCAAAAATTCAGCAAAATCACCCAGCAATTCTTTCAATACTCCAATAAACTGCTTAACCGTCAAAACCTAGCTTCTCCATTGAGTGAATTCTTGGGTATTGCCGTAATTGGAGGACTGCTGGTCTACGGGGGTACCTTAGTATTGATTGATGGATCATTAAACGCCTCGTCGTTCATCGCCTATATCTCCCTGGCTTACAATATTTTAACTCCAGCAAAAGCGATCAGTAAAGCAGCCTACGGGGTTAAAAAAGCTGATGCGGCCGCCGGCCGAATTATTGAGCTGCTCGAGGAAACAGACCCGATACAAAAAGCGGAACGTCCCGTAGTGGCTGCACCCCTAACCCAAAGTATTCGTTTTGAAGGTGTACACTTCGGCTACGGAGCGAAAGAAGTGCTTCACAATATTAATTTTGAAATTAAACAAGGACAGACAGTGGCCTTGGTCGGTCAATCTGGCAGTGGAAAAAGCACACTAGCACAGTTGCTGCTGCGCTTTTACGATCCAACACAGGGAACTATTTTATGGGATGAGTCCCCGGTTTTCTCCCTGGAAATTGGCTCATTAAGACAACAAATGGCCTTAGTCGCTCAAGACGCCTTGCTTTTTCACGACAGTATTGCCCATAATATAGCTATGGGGAAACCGGATGCCTCTAGAGAATCCATTATTCAAGCGGCTAAAGCTGCTCATGCCCATGAGTTTATCGAACAGCTAGAAAACAGTTATGACACCTCAATTGGTGACGCGGGTAACAAACTCAGCGGTGGACAGAAACAACGCATCTCCATAGCTCGAGCATTATTGACCAACCCGTCCCTGTTGATTTTGGACGAGGCTACCTCAGCTTTGGACACCCAAAGCGAACGAGGTGTTCAAGAGGCGCTGAATATATTGATGAAGGACAGAACTACTTTGGTGATTGCTCATCGTCTCTCCACCGTTCAACACGCAGACCTAATTTTAGTGATGCACCAAGGAAAAATTGTTGAACGAGGGACCCATCAATCGCTGATTGTAAACAATGGCTACTACCAACAGTTGGTATCCATGCAACAATTGGCTGCCGATTAAACCTTTTATCAGCTATGGAATCTTACATTCAATTACACAGATTTGATTCCTGAAAAAGAACTTGTCGCACAACTACAAAATCCCAAGGAGAAAAACGCTGCCTTTGGACAACTAGTCGATGCCTATCAAGAGCGTTTGTATTGGCACATCAGGCGATTGGTGCTTCATCACGATGATGCTGATGATGTTGTTCAAAATACCTTTGTAAAGATCTTTCAAAACATAGACGGATTTAAAGGCGAAAGTCAGCTTTATTCTTGGATGTACCGTATTGCCACCAATGAAGCCCTAAACTTCATTAAATCAAATGCCAAAAAGAGCTCCATTAGTTCCCATGATTATTTAACCCTTAAAGCGGAACAACTTCAGAGCGACGTATATTTTGATGGAGATGAAATGGAGGTACAGTTGCAACAAGCGCTGGCCCGATTGCCCGAAAAACAAAGACTGGTATTTCAGATGAGATATTTTGACGATTTAAAATACGAAGACATCTCCGAGATACTGGGTACCTCCGTCGGGGCACTAAAAGCAAACTACCACCATGCTGTGGCTAAAATCAAAGATTTTTTAACTGAAGATTAAACCTTTTATCTGTAAATAAATCTAAAAGACATGTCTACCTCAGCTGAAAAACAACACTTTAACGTACCCAAAGACTATTTTGTGTCTTTGAAACAGTGTTGTATGCAGCGTGTGCTCGACGCAGATCAAGAAGTATCCGCCCAAAAGAAAAACAGAACATTCAACCTTCCTGAAAATTATTTTTCTGAGCTCAAATCAAACATATTAGCCAAGACCTCGGAGAAAAAACCCACAAAAGTTTATTCGCTCTATGCCTGGTCAGCTGCGGCCAGTATGGCACTTTTGTTTTTGGCTGCATGGGTATATACTGCCCATCAAGTAAACCAGCAAACTCAGTGGTCAACCCTGAGCGAACTAGAAATGAGCCAGTATATAGAACATGCACTTTTAGAAACCCCCTCACTGGAATTGACTGAATTACACCAAGATCCTGTGATAACGATGGGAGAATCCGATTTTTTTGGAGAACTACCCATTGATGATTATCTAGAACTCACCGTACCAAGCGCCAAAGAATGGCAACACTATGAAGAACAATAATTATTTAATCACCCTGATTATTTTTATGGGCTTTTGGCAAATAGCCTGGAGTCAACAACCAGATTTTGCGCAAATCAAGGCGTTAAAAGTGGCTCATTTTACAGAAGAAATGGATCTCTCACCCGAGCAGGCTGCTGTTTTTTGGCCGATTTACAACGAACATGAATCCGCCTTTATGGGATTGATGAACGACATGAAATCTCAAATCAAAACCAAGGAACAAATCAAATCCATGTCGGAGCTTGAAGCACACAAACACTGGAATAGATATCTGTCACAAAGAAAAAAGATGTGGCAAATGGACCTGGAGCTCTACGAGAAATTAACCGGGAAATTGAGCAAAAAACAAATGGTCTTGTTGGTAAACGCTGAAGAAACATTTAAGCGAAAATTATTTCGGCAATATCGCGAACGCCGCGATACAAAGAAGCAAGAATAAGAGACAGCTCAAAAAAAGGAATACCTTTGCAACGCCTAGCCTACTGCTAGGCGTTTTTACTTATGCAGAACAAACTTCACAGAAACTTAGTATTTGCCGTAGTTGATGCTCTAGATCAGATCTTTAACCAAGGACATTACGCAGATAAAGTGATCGAACGCGTACTCAAAATCGACAAGCGATGGGGTGCGCGCGACCGTGGATTTATTGCCGAAACCACCTATGACATGGTTAGATGGAAGCGATTGTACATGGAAATTGCAGAAGTAAAGGCCCCTTTTGACCGCCCAAAACTTTTTCGCTTATTTGCCGTTTGGGCCGTTCTTAAAGGAATCCCCCTACCCGATTGGAAGCAGATCGAACCCACTCCAGAACGCAAAATCAAAGGTCGTTTTGACCTACTTTCTAAAGAGCGTAAATACCGTGAATCTATTCCAGATTGGTTGGACGAATTGGGGGCTTCATCACTGGGTGAAGAACAATGGTCTGCAGAAATTAAAGCACTTAATGAGCAAGCACCCGTAGTGCTTCGTGTCAATCGTTTAAAAACGGAACCTAAGCCTTTAGCAGATGCTCTGTTCGATGATGGAATCGCTACAAAAACACATGCGGATTATCCTGATGCGTTGATATTAGAGGAACGGGCCGCACTATTTCAACACCCCGCTTTCCAAGAGGGCTATTTTGAAGTTCAAGATGCCTCTTCACAAAAAGTTGGGCGTTTTCTGGACGTTCAGCCAGGAATGTTGGTCGTTGATGCTTGCGCTGGCGCCGGAGGCAAATCGCTGCATCTCGCAGCCTTGATGGCCAACAAGGGTCAAATCATTGCTATGGATTTATACGACCATAAACTGAAAGAGCTAAAACGCCGTGCCCGCAGAAACGATGTGCACAATATCGAAACACGGGTGATCGACTCAACCAAAGTGATTAAAAAGCTCATCGAACGTGCAGACCGTGTACTCATCGACGCACCTTGCACTGGACTGGGCGTATTGCGCAGAAATCCGGATGCTAAATGGAAATTACAGCCGGAATTTTTGACGCAAATCACCCAGACACAGCAGGAAATACTCCAACAATACAGCAAAATGGTCAAAAAAGGGGGTAAACTGGTCTATGCCACCTGTTCTATTCTACCCCAAGAAAACCAAGACCAAGTCACTCAATTCTTGACTAGTGAAGCAGGGCAAGGATTTCAGCTAGAGCAAGAGGATAAAATAAGCCCTAGTCAATCAGGTTTTGATGGATTCTATATGGCGCGACTGGTCCGCAAGCTATAAACAATAGTTCTTGATAAGTGTTCTGATTTCCCAATGGGAATTACACCCTAAAAAACTACATTTGTGGCTTGTTAGTAACCCGTAGCACAGCCCCTATGATTTCTTTTTTTGGCCTAGAGGATCGTTCGATATTTGCCGTTCAAACCCAACAACCACTATCCGATCAGGACAAAGAACGTCTGAGTTGGTTATTTTCAGATGCCGCCTACTTAGGCCATGATTCGATACCGGGAATTTGGGTGGGACCCAGAGCGGTCATGATCACTCCATGGAGTACCAACGCGACAGAAATCACCCAAAATATGGGGGTGTCTGGGATTATTCGCCTGGAAATTTTTGAACCAAAAGCCAGTAACACGGTCTTTGATCCCATGTTGTACCAGGTCTATGCACAGCTAGATCAGCAGATGTTCGACCAACAAATCGAACCAGCTCCTATTGAGTATATCAACGATATCGCACAATACAATCAAGAACAAGGACTTGCGTTAAGCATTGACGAGGTGGACTACCTCAATCAATTGAGTGATAAACTGGGTAGGAAACTTACCGATGCTGAGGTGTTCGGATTTTCACAAGTCAATTCAGAACACTGCCGACATAAAATATTTAATGGAACTTTTATCCTGGACGGTGAAGCACAAGATGAGTCACTTTTCCAGATGATTAAAAAGACCACTGCAGCGCACCCAGGACAGGTGGTCTCTGCCTACAAAGACAATGTAGCCTTTATTCAAGGTCCTGAGGTAGTACAATTTGCCCCAAAATCCTCGGCTGGACCTGATTTATATCAAGAAAAATCATTTAAGAGTGTTTTATCCCTTAAGGCTGAAACACATAATTTTCCGACCACCGTGGAGCCATTTAACGGAGCAGCTACTGGATCAGGTGGAGAAATAAGAGATCGACTGGCTGGAGGAAAAGGTTCTATACCACTGGCAGGAACGGCGGTTTATATGACCCCCTATTCCAGGCTTGTGCCAGGAAGGGCCTGGGAAGAAAATGGGGTACCCGCCAGAAAATGGTTGTACCAAACACCCGCCGATTTGTTGATTAAGGCCTCTAATGGAGCCTCTGACTTTGGAAATAAATTCGGTCAACCACTCATCAATGGTTCGGTGTTGACTTTTGAACACCGAGAAAACAACCTGACCTGGGGCTATGACAAAGTAATCATGCAAGCAGGTGGTGTCGGATATGCCAAAGCGGAACAAGCCAAAAAAGACAAACCACAAACTGGAGATGCTATTGTGGTTTTAGGTGGGGATAATTACAGAATCGGCATGGGAGGTGCGGCAGTATCCAGTGCTGATACTGGGGCATTTGGATCAGCCATTGAACTCAATGCCATTCAACGCTCCAATCCTGAAATGCAAAAACGAGCAGCCAATGCCATTCGGGCTCTGGTAGAATCAGATCAAAATCCCATCACCTCTATACACGACCACGGGGCTGGAGGACATTTAAACTGTCTTTCTGAACTGATTGAAGACACGGGAGGGCACATAAACTTAGACGCTTTGCCTGTGGGTGATCCAAGCCTTTCAGCTAAAGAAATCATTGGAAATGAGTCGCAGGAGCGCATGGGTCTAGTCATTCCTGAAAAAGACCTGCCCCTGCTGGCAAGCATAGCCGAACGTGAACGCGCACCGTGGTACCGAGTAGGAACCGTAAGTGGTGACCATAGATTTACTATTGAATCGGAGACCACAGGTGAAAAGCCTATGGACCTGGATTTAGCACATCTTTTTGGGTCTGCACCCAAAACTATTTTGGAAGATATCCGCATTAAAAGAACCTATGCCGACGCTCCGTACACTACTGATTTGTTGGAAGAGTACCTTCATGCAGTGCTGCGTTTGGAGGCCGTAGCCTCCAAAGACTGGTTGACCAATAAGGTAGATCGTTGT
>Ga0208897_1001283_pt1 | contig 10428 bp, 10 predicted proteins | sample ColrivemetaGS697_FD_187594 | JGI IMG/M metagenome (GOLD analysis project Ga0208897, IMG submission 187594) | Estuarine microbial communities from the Columbia River estuary, USA - metaG S.697 (SPAdes) (version 2) | ecosystem: Environmental > Aquatic > Marine > Intertidal zone > Estuary | place...
CCTTGGGCACCAATCGGTCCAACGGAACCAATTCTGCCTGCTTCTCCATCTTTTCCGTCCAGACCATTTTGTCCATCTGCGCCCCTATCGCCTTTCAGTCCTTGCGAACCACGTTCACCCGCAATACCTTGTATTCCTTGTTCGCCTTGAGGACCAACTTCGCCCTGTTCGCCTTTATCGCCTTTGTCTCCTTTAAGCCCATGTGGACCTTCAAGCCCCATATTACCTTGTGGACCGCTTTGGCCTTTGTCGCCTTGTGGTCCTGTTTCACCAGCTAAACCTTGTGGTCCACGTTCGCCTTGTGCGCCAGTAGCACCAATAGAACCTCGCAAGCCTTGTGTGCCTGCGGGTCCTTGTATATACTCAACGATTGGCTGTTTTGTTTTTTCTTCTAAAAAAGATACTAATTCTGTTTTTAGTTTCTGTACTTCTTTTTTAGTATATGCAACAGAGGTTGCAATTGCAACAGCATCGTTTAGGGTTGTATTAATTTCCTTCTTTGTCAACTTTAGCCTCTTCAACTAATGTGCCAAAAAATGCTGTCATCGATTTTGCTAATTCTCTTTGATCTGCATCATCGATTATTCTAGTCTCGGTTTCTTCTTTCTTCACACTCACAACAAGTTGTTGTGGTGGAGGTGAAGGTGGTGGAATAGGCTCTTCTACTGGATCGTCTTCGGCCTCTGCGGCTTCTTCTTCCATTTGTTCATCAATCTCTTTAATGTCATCTTCGGATTGCTGAAGAATATTCTTGCGAACATATCCAATAGAAAAATACTTGCCAACGTAATTGTCAATGTCAGAAAGAATACCTAAACGTTCTTTCATAATCTCAACGTTCTTTAATTCTGTGAAGTGTGCATCAGATTGGAAATCATAACTGATTTCTTCTTTCATTTGTTCCCACTCTTTACGTGTGCAAACACCTTTAAGAAGAAGCTGTGTTTCAAGCATTTTGTCAAACAAGTGTGAAAATCTCAAACGTAGTCTAGCAATAAATTTACCAAACTTTAATTCATCCCTAGTAATTTCAGAGGCACGTCCTAAAGAGAATCCGCTATCAGACTCTAAACGTGAAACTGGAACATTCAATGACTTGAACATTTTCTTTTGGAAATATAATACGTCTTCAATCTCACCAAGATTCTGCCCACCTTGTAGTGTAGTAATCTCTGTACCTTTACCGCCTTCTCTACGTGGCAACCAGAAGTCTTCAAGCATTGTTTGATATCGTCTATCGTCACGAATCTCACCGGTGTTTGCATCATACACTAGTTTGTTTTTATACTTCTGCATGATTTCACGCAAGTACTGTTCAGCCTTCATCTTAGGCAAGTTACCTACGTCAATGTAAAAGATTCTACGTTCTGGTGCCCTTGCAATACGATAGATGACTGTTGCATCTTCCAGCATACGTAATTGATTGAGTGGCTTGATTGCTTTGTGTAGGTGTGAGATGATAACTTTACCATCTTTGTCTGTTAGTCCAGAGTGTGTATACGAGATTGCGTCTGGTGCAATCTTAATTCCTTGATTACCATCATTTGCAAAGCCTTTATCAGAGTAGATAAAGTATTCATTATAACTTGTTGTTGGATTTACAGTTCCTGTTGCAAGATTCTTTTGTGCTTTTTTAGCTTCACGAACTTTGCGAATTTTACGTGGATCGATGTAGCGAATTTCTTTTAATCCTTGTCTAGGATTCTTATCGTCAATCATCATGTGATAGTATAGTCTACCATCTACGTACCATCTACGAAAGATATCATATCCTTGATTGTTGAAGTCTAATAGTTTCATCACATAATAGAACTCATCACGAATTTTATTTTTAATGGATTCTGGCTGTTCTAGTTTATCTAAAATAACTTGAACTGGATAGTCGCTGTCATCAAAGACTAATGCTTCATTCACAATGTCTTCAATAGCCGTGTCACATTCTGGCTGTAATGCCATCTCACGATATTTTTTAATTAAGTCGGAATCTGATCTTATTTGTCCTTCAAGATCCATATAGGTGCCGTAAATACCGCCACCCGAAATCGGAACCGAGCCATCTTCATCGACGGAAGGAACAAAAGATTTTAATTGTTCAGATTCGGCTTCTTCTTTGCCGATCTTATATCCAAAAAGTTTGAATGCCATATATGATTCTCTCTAAAAAAAATGGGGGCGTAATAGCCCCCATTGTTGACAACTATTACGCAATTATTTATACTGCGTAAAAATCAGCATCACGTTATGTAGTCATATCTGCGGTAGGCGCAAATGTTTCGTCCTTATTGCCTGCTTGTAAGTAATGATATTGGAAATTAACTGTAAATTCTGACAATGTATCTGTACTATCAAACGACAAATCTAATGCACCAACGTCTGTTGGATATGCATCTGTCAATTGATATTGTCTAGATATTGATCCATCAGCTTTTAAGTGTTTAATTTTAACTGTCTGATAATAGTCTGTTGCAAGAGATTTAGATGTAGACTCATAATCTGATGTAGATACATAATTTACCCAAGCATTAAATGCATTACGTAAAGTGTGATTTTCATCATTCATTATTGTTACTGACCAATCTGCAAATGTTCTATCTCCAGCAATCTTAATTCTTCGTCCTGCTCTAAAAGGAACTTCAATGACCCCAATAGTAAAACCTGGCACGGCGGCCGCTTTGCATAAAAGTGTCATGCCATTGCTCAATGCTGTTGAAGTTGACGATATGGCCGTGACAACAGTAGGGGGAAATGTTAATTCTATTTGAAATAGATTGGCTCTGGCGCCTTTGGCGAGTTGTGTTTTTAATGTTGATATTGTTGCGAATGACATTTTGGCTCCTTATATTTATACGTTATTGCCTGCGGCTTCGTTAGTTGGAGTGCCAATCTCAAAATAGTCGTATGTCCAAGTTACTGTGTAATCTTCTACAGCATCTGTGGTGTCATATGATAGATCGATTGATGAAATGTCGCTTGGCCAGCAATTGATTAGTTTATATTCACCGGCATTAACTGAACTTCCATCTTCTCTTAATTGAAAAACTTCAACTGTGCCATATAAACCTTTTGTTGTCGTAGTGCCAACGGATAGTGATCCAGCGTTTCTGTTACCAATAACGCCCGCACCAAAGTTGACTTTGACAATATCATTCTGCCACTTCTCTAATACTGAACGAGATTTGAAGTTCTCATCGTTAAGGATTGTTGTGCTGTATTCAGAAAATGTTCTATCTCCACCCATTTTTAAGCGGCGTCCAGCATTCATAGGAATTTCAATTGTTCCTAATGTTGATGATGGCAATGATGCCGCTCTGCACAAATATTCAACTGCGGTTAAATCATATCCCGCTGGCGCACTAATTTTAATTTTAAATAGATTAGGTCTTGACCCTGCGCCAAGAACTGATCTAAAATCTGATATTTTAAATGACATAACTTTCTCCTTTATTTTCTGTAATTATTTATCCTACAATTTCATTGAATGTAGCGGTACCTCTTACAGAAACAAAGTTAAGTTGAATGAAGTTAACAGAACGAACTGGTTGTACGAAAATGTCACATACGAATTCATTTGCATTTACAACGTCTTCTGGATTATTTGTTCCATCACAAATAACTCTGAATGCTGTAATGCCTCTGCGTGATTGAACACTTCTTAAGTAAGGAGTAATCAAATTCACAAAGTTTGAACGTGTTGTGTCATCGTTTTGGTCGAACAACAAATTGTCTGCGGCTTGTCCAATTGTCTTTTGCAATTCAATAAACAATCTACGAACATTAAGTCTGTTTGTAGATGTATTTCTTAGCGTGAATGTCTTGTCACCAAACAATACTGTACCACGACCAACTTGTGTGATAACTGGATTAACCGATGCACGATACAATGTGTCACGTTCAGTTTGATTTGGATTGAAAGCCAAACGAACTAAGTTTTGAATACGACCAGCAATAAAACCAGCTGGAGACAACCATGGCTCACGATTCAAATCGTTACGTGCAATACAACCTGCAACGTCTGCATTCAATGGCACATAAACATATGCATCATTGTATTTGTCATATTGATATTTCCATCCGCTATCTGCGACAACGTATGTTGAACGTGTAATAGTGTCTGCCCATGAACCGATAGCAGTTGCTTCAGAACCAGCATTGTTAACAACGTTTGCTCTCAATGGAGAAACAGCAACCACAACGTCTTTTCTGATATCAGCAACGTCAGCAATAATTCTATTAATTACTGTTGCGTTTGATTGACCAGCGATGATGATTGATGCAGGAATTTCAGACTTGTTAGCAAATTCTGCATAGCCTGTTGTACGATCACCATCAGATACTGTAGTACCATCAGAACCACCAGCAAGTGAATATACTTTTGGTGTAGATACTGCGGTATATGTTGTTGCAGAACCAGCTACGAGTAATGCAGTACCCCAATTTGATCCTGATGCATCGTGGTCTGTCCAACGAATCCAATTAGATTGTTCGTTGATAACGTCTTTGTAGTAGTTTGATCCACCATTTTCACCTTTAGCATTTGATGCTTTAGATAATGCAGAAAACTTCTCTAAAAGTGTTCCTGGAACTCCTGTGATATCACCAGTTCTGTCAACGACTGCAATATGGATCTCATCACCAGATGCTCCAAGAGTAGTTGCGGCAGAAGATGTTCCTGGACTTGTGTTGAATTCACCGAAATATTCCCAACGGCGAGTGGCAGAAACTGCTGATGCACCAGTTAAGTGTGCAGAAGAGATTGTGAATGATGTTGCGTTAGCAATAGCAGAAACTTGATTAGTACGACCACCGATAACAACTAAATCACCAACTTGCAACTGTGTGTTAGCAGTAGAACCAGAACCCGTAACGGTTGTTCCACCAGAAGCAACAGTAAATGTTCCAGTTAATGCTGAAGTATATGCGCTTGCGCTTGGGCAGGCAGACACTTTAATGGCATTACCTAAAGCGCCAGCATATTTACCCATCCATGGACCATTGTCAAAAGATGCAGTATTTAAATATACGTCATCGTTCTTAATCAAGGATCCAGTACCTGCTGTGTTAGAACCTGTTGTTGCTTCTGCTGTTGCATTTAATGCTGTGTTTGCGACACGAACAATAAACAATGGAGATGAATATCCCAAAAAGTTTGCGGCAGACAAGAAGTCTACGATATTATTTGTATTTGGTTTACCATATTGAGCAACCAAATCAGATTCCGAAGTTACCTGAGTTGGAAATTCAATAGGACCCCAATTGAATTGACCGGCGAAAGCGCCGGCGGTGGAAGCGACTGACTGATTAGATGCAACCAAATCTTGTTCGGTGATCTTAACGCCTGGTGAAATGAGACTTATAGCCATTGAATTCTCCTTGTTATAATGTTTTTTTGTTGTTGGGTTTCTTTAATTTATTTATAAAAAATCAGTTTTCTGAGTTTCCCAAACCTGCCCTGAAGCGTCTTTAAAAAATGCTTCTTCTTCTCCATTATTTATAAAACCAAAGGGTGTTACTTCCTCCTCAATCATTTTGATTCTTGCTTCATATAGTTCTTTTCGAATGTTGATATTTGTCAATTCTTTGAAGTATGAATTTGTTGTTAGCCATGAAAACAGCACTAAAGGCATGACTAAATCATCGTGATATCCTTCGTCAGCAGAATAGCTGTTTCTTTTTTCAATAAATGTTGAAATCTCAGATATGGTGTCTGCATCATTGATAAGAAGTTTTTTCTCTTCAACCAATGACTTGAAGTTAGAACATCCGATGCGCTTAACTTTCTTGTCTGTAATAACACCTAGTTGTGTCTTACCCCCACCAAAACCCCCATTAACAACTTGTCCTTGAGTTGTTCTAGAAACTGATATGATATTTTCATACTCATATTCTGCGTAAAGAATTTCTGCAACTTGCTCTGAAGAATTGATTTCAATTAAAACATATGCTTCATTGTATTCTTTGCCAATTCTGTACAATACTGACGGATACAAAAGTGGGCTAATTTGATTGTTTCTGTATTTGCCTACCATTTTGTAAGGCATCTGATTTATGTCAATAATTACAAATGCTGAATAATCACCACCGACACCCTTTGCTGTGTCTGCAACAATACAGTAAGCGTGATCTTTTTCAACCTTTTCATAAATGTCTAGTCCATCTTTCTGATAGATGATTGGATTAGCAGACATTTGTGCAATAGAATCGGAAGCAATGAGTGTAAGACTAGAACCTAAGAAGTTACATAACACTTCTTGATTGAACTTCAATTCGCCAAGAAGTCTTCGCTGTTCAGACGCCCACTTCTCATCACGCCCAGGAATCTCCCAATATGGAATGAATAGATTGACAAATCCATTTCTGTCATTGTCTGCATCATTCCAGAACTTCCAGAAATGATTGTATCCTAGTGGAGTAGAACTTAGCAGAATCTTTGTTGTTTCACCAGCAGAAATCGTAGGATAAACTGAGGTAAAGAATTGTTCTGCTACATTGTTTGGTATGATAGCGGCTTCGTCAACGTACAATAAGTTAACTGACTTACCACGAATACCTGATGCGCTTGTTGCGGCTGTGAATACGATTGAACCATTCTCTAAAGCAATGTCACCCTTGTTCCATGTAGTGACACCTTGCTGAAGCCATGTAGGAAGATTCTCATACATGATTTGATAACGATACAAAACTTCTCTAGCGGCTGTTGCTTTGTTTGCTAGAATCGCTACAGTCTTGCTTCCTTGAAACAATGTGTACCAAAGAATGTAAGCGGCTGAGGTTGTTGTTTTACCTTGTTGACGACCTTCCATAAGAATAACTTTACGATTCTCATGGATAATCTTTACTTTGTTCTTTTGACAATCGTATAATTTGAATGGCTGAAGCCCGTGATCTAGCGTGACAATCTTACAATAACTTTCAATGAAGTATATTGGATCGTCAGCACATCTTAAATATTCTTCAATCTCTTCTTTGGTGAAATTGAGTGGTACGCCAGATGCTTTTAGATTAGAATTTCCTAAGTAGGATTTTGCAGTCATCTCTTGCCAATTAGTTTCTGTAATTCTGCTGTGCTACCAACAAATAGCGCATTCGTTATATGCTGTGCTGGTTGTGCTGTGTCATCTTTTTTAGATTTCAAGTCTTTTACTTTTTTACCTAAGTCTAACAAATCTTTATTTGTGTCTGACAATGTTTTAATCAACTGACCAACAACTTCATATGCTCTTGGAGACTCACCTTCTTTTGCTAAGAAGATAATGTTTTCCATAGCAACTTTGCCTTGCTCAATGAATAGCTTAAGATTCTCTCTCGCATATTCATAGTCAGCATCAATCGATTCATCGTTCGGTGCACCAGTAGAAACAGGCTCTTTAACTTGTTCTACTACTGCGGGTACCGATGCTTGTTCAACAATCTTACCCTGCACATCAAATATGTCATTCAACTTATCATCAACAGTTTTTTTCATGTAGGAATTATTGGAGGTGTTGTTTGTGTTTCAGTTATGTCAAAATTATCGTCACCAGTGAACGTCTGTATATTTATAGCAGTATTATCAATGTGTGAAGTGTTAACTTCTGCGTTGGAAATATACTTGAATTTTCTACTAGGTCCGAATAGATATCCTTTGATAGTAAAATCCATTTGCCACGAAAGAACTCTACGTCCATCAAAATCGCCTTCATATGAATCATCAACTGTGACAGAGTTTAATTCAATTGGTACGTCCATGTTGATTCCTAATTCAGGAACAAGTTTCATTGTGACTGTCCAATCTGGTGTGAAGAACGGAATAATCTGTTCGACAATTTGCGTACCGTCTTCCGCATATCTAACTAATGCATATAGAGAGAAATTGATATCATATGGTACAGGCGTGTATGTATAGTCAAAGTCTGTGCCACCAGTGTTTACACCTTTTATAATTTTATGTGCGCTATTTAATTTTCTTTGTGGTGCATATGATATACTAGTAAACTCAAATCCCATTCTAGGAAGAGTAACAGAAATCTCACGATTTAGTGTGGGATCACTTAAGACACGCTGAACAAATTTTTGCTTCGGCGAGTACTCAATAGGAACGTTGATTGTTTGCAGTTTGCTTCCGTCGGTGCCATATCTTTCGACTTGAATTTCATTAAACAAGTTTCCAAACATAACGACATAACGTCTTAATGTGCCATGGTAAAAATCGTGACCGAACATCATAGTTAATAAGTCCTTGTAAGTGCAAATGGGTTTGTTTCGGAGAAGTCTAAAATATCTCCATCAATAATTTTCTCTCCAATTGCTTCATTGTCTGCGGAAACTTCAAATGGTATAACTGTATCTCCTTCTGCAACAAGTCTAGTGCCATCTTCTAAAGCAAAAATATTTGATTCTTCATCCAATATCTTTTCAATGTTATCGGTAGAAAGACTATATTGATCTTCAATTGCATCGATTTCAGTAACACCAGTATTAATTTTTTCGCTAGAGTATTCGTATCTATCACAACGCATTTCGTATGTGTATAGTTTACCTAGCTGAAAGAAGTTTTCAATGTTCTCTGTGAATTTAATTTCGTACATGTATCCAAGCATAGGAATCCAAATTAAGTCTCCTTCTCTTGGTCTTAAAATACTTGCATAGTCATATAGTTGTTCATCTAGTAGATGTTCGCCATCTTCATTCTTAAAGTTATATCCATACTCTGTTATGAATGATGGCTTCAATGATTGTGTGAATCTTTTCTGTGCAACAACAAATGTGATTGATTCGTCAATTTGCAAACCAAACTTGGTGAGAAAATCTTCTTGCCCTGCGAATCCATCAAAACTCTTGATGTACAATTCCAATTCAAGCGCATCATCAAATAACATAGACGCATCTTCACCGTAAATTTTATCTAAGTTTACATGTGTTCTTGGTACGTAATAACCATCCACACCATAAATCTTAATGGATTCAATGACTAAATCTTCAACAAGACTTTGTTCCTGTTTGACAGGAGTGTATTGATTAAAATGACGATTACGTGCCATGGGTTAGCCTAGCATATCAGTAACAGGTAATGAGTACGAACTAATCATTTCTGATTCGATAGCTTGAATTTCATCTGTAGCTTCATCCCAGATTTTTTGTCCGTTGAATGTAATGCCACCCGGCATAGAAAGTCCTTCAAACTTTTTCAAGTTTTCACCCCATTGTTTTTTAATGAGTGCTGTGCAATATCTCTGAAGCCATCTGTCATTATAGATATCTGTATATGTGTCAGGATCAATTTTTTGATACGCTTCGACAATAATGTATTCACCGAGAACAACTTTCTCACCCCAAGCAATGTCTACATAAAGTTTGTTTGAGTGGCGTTGAAAACGAATAGCTTGTTTACCAACGAATAATTCTTCAGCTAAAGCAACGTTTTGAAGTGCCATGTAGTATGGTGCAAATGGTCCTGTATTGAATGCGAATAAGTCGTTAAGGGCAATCTGATATCTTAAATTGAACAAGTTGTTTGTAGAATAACTATTACCAATCGGAAGAATATTGGTGACACCAATAACGGAATCATCAATGGAAAGATATTTATTGGTGATATCGGTTTGTGTGACTTGATGTGCTAGATACACTTTCTCTGTTGCATCGTAGTGATAATCGTAGTAGTATGAAAATGCCATTTCAATGCAATCTTCAGTTTGTTCGTCCGCTACGTTTATCTCTAATAGAGGCGCACCTAATCTTCTAAGGCAGAATTCCTTAAACTCATCTCTAGATGCTGGCTTGCTTGTACTCATTTAATGTGCCCCTTAAAATGTCTTTACTCTATTTATAATACTGGGCATTCATAAAAAAACCCCCAATAAAGGGGGTTTTGATTTTGTTTGATATCGAATTATCGATTCATACCTTCAATGAAAAGGTCATCAATCTGTAGTTCAGTAAGTCCAAGAACATTAGAAATTAAAGATGTAATTGGTGAATTATTTCTTTGAACATATTCACCATATTGCCATTCGATTTGTGCGACACTTTTTGCATTTTCTTCCTGAATACTATTAATAGCAGATTCTAATGTCGTTAGAATTCCCGCACTTAAGAATGTTAATCTGGCTTGACGCATAGTAATTGAATTTGGAACAATTGATTTTCTGTATGATGCATTTGCAGTATCCAATTGACTCTGCGTAATGCCAGATGCAAGTGCTTCGGATTGAGTTAAAAATGCGTGAGTTGGATATCCAGCCCAAGACATATCTTTTCTATGTGCATCATCTAATACATCTATGCCGGAAATAGTTCCCCATGTGGGAGGTAATGGTCCTGATGATAATACTACTTTTGCGTCTTTATCTATGCAATAAAATGTTGTCATTTTTGGAATTATTTGAATCCTTGGCTTTTTCGGATAATGAAATTATATTGGATTATTTATTTGAAAAGGAAATGATATAT
>Ga0208897_1001293_pt1 | contig 10387 bp, 1 predicted proteins | sample ColrivemetaGS697_FD_187594 | JGI IMG/M metagenome (GOLD analysis project Ga0208897, IMG submission 187594) | Estuarine microbial communities from the Columbia River estuary, USA - metaG S.697 (SPAdes) (version 2) | ecosystem: Environmental > Aquatic > Marine > Intertidal zone > Estuary | place...
AGCATATATAATACACAAATTAAGGGAGGAAATTGGTGATGATAAGGTTAGGGAGATCCATAGTTATTTTAAAACAAAACATATTGAACTAAACTTACCAATTGTTTCGGGGGGTGAGAAATTGTACGAGGAATTGACTGGGTTTAAGTTTGACATTACAAAAAAAAGTATAATATGAAAAAAATAATTGTTTCAGGATGTAGTTTTACTTTTGAAGATTGGAATTGGCCAAAATATTTAATTAAACATTTAAATGTACCCACACGAGATTTAATTAATGTCGGTATGGCATCACAAGGTAATGGACTAATATCAAAAAAATTAATTTATGCGGTCAATAAAGAATTAGAGAATACAGATTCTAAAGACATGTTGGTCGGTGTGATGTGGAGTGGGATTGATAGGGTTGACTTTCATAGTGAAAATAATTACAGTAGTGAAAATTGGGGTAATAACGGACACGTTAGTAATATTCAAAACCCAACTAAGGTTGCCAAAGATAGAAAATGGTACTTTATAAATCCAGGTTGGAACACTTTGAACGATCCACACCCACTAATGGAGTCGTACTATAGATATTTCCATTCTGACATTGGTATGTTACTTAGTACCATTCAATCCATCTTATTAGTTCAATGGTATCTTAAAGAGAAGGGGGTTAAATATTTTATGACAACCTATCTTGATATTTTTGGTGGTTACCCCAAAGAATTAATGGAATCTGAGGAGATAAAATATATGTTTAATTTAATTGATCATGACAGATTCTTACCTGTTAGTGGTTGTTACGAATATTTACGAGATAATTTTCCTGAGGGGATACCAAGTGGAAAAGACGGAAACCATCCTTATGAATTGGGTCACCAATATTTCACAGAAAACATAATACTACCTTTCTTAGGTGAAACACAGTCTAACACTAAAAAACCACTCATATAGAAGTAAATCTTACAATCATTAAAGAAATACAACATTAAACACACATACTATTGAAATCCAAAGTATTTATTTAGTAAACAAAAACACGTTATAGATGAATATATTTGATCCACACATTACGGGTTCCCTGTCCGTTTCCGCATCAGCACATATCGAGGGTGACTTAACAGTATTAGGAACTATTCGAGGGGACGCACAAATAACGGGTGAAGTGGATAGTGCAATTAGTGCTTCACACGCAGCATCCTACTTACTTACTTCAAGTTTTGAAGGGGTTAGTGGTTCTTTTGCAATCACAGGAAGTAATAATTTTAAGGGTGATCAAACCATTAGTGGTTCTTTATTACCTGAAGGTACTTTAGTACATGATATAGGTAGTGAATCTCAGAGATGGAATGATATCTATTTAGCTGGTAGTACTATTGATATTGGGGGTACTAAGATAAGTAAAAATGATGACGGTGATGTGCAATTTCATGATAGTGGGAATACATTAAAAAAGATAATTGCATCTGAGATTCAAATTGGTCATGGTAATAACAGAAAAACACTTAAAGTATCAAACGGGAGATTTAAATTAACAGGATTAGAGGATATTGAAGAAGGTCTTTCTAACCTATCGGGATCATTTACGGGTTCTTTTGTGGGTGATGGATCACAACTTATTAACGTCCCTGCTTCAGGAGTAACAGGTCTAAGTTTGGATAGTATCTCAAATGGGAGTAACTCTCTTACGATGGGGGAAACGGTTTTAGTGAGTAATGTTTCAATTTTACCTAACATTACCGATACAATAGATTTGGGTTCACCTGATAAACAATGGAGAGACTTATTTCTATCTTCGGGATCACTTTATATAAATGGACAACAAGTTTTATCAACAACAGGTGATGAACTTAGAATTACAACCGATACGGGAGAATCAATTAAAATAATTGAGACTTCAACGGATACAATAACATTACAAACCGAAGATGGTGACATTACGTTAACAGCTTCAGGTAATGGTAATATTGAATTAGACGCACCAATACAAATAGGTGCGGGAAATAAAATACTATCTTCTGACGGTAATGAAATACAATTTGGTAATGGTTTATCAGTCACAGGTAGTGTAGTTTTAACAGGTACGGTTGACGGTGTTGACATTGCAGGATTAAACACTACATTCAATTCATTTACATCTTCCACTAATGGGGCAATTAATGTAGAATCTTTACGAATTAATAGTTTAGAAGAATTCACGGCAAGTATTGATGATACATATGCAACCGATACAGACGTAACAACATTACGTACTGATTTAAACACATACACATCATCTAATGACACAACAAACACAAATCAAGATGATAGGTTAGATAGTTTAGAAACTAAAACAGGAAGTTTAGATAGTGCAGATACAGAACAAAAGGGTAGGTTAGATTCTATTGAAAACTTTACCTCGTCGGTCGATGGTCAGGTTAGATCTGACTTTAATACATATACAGCATCAAACGATAGTAATATATCGACATTAAATACACACAAAACAACAGTTGAAGGTGGTTTAGAATTTACAGGTTCAAATGTTACCATCAAAGGTAATCTTTTAGTAAAAGGAACAGAAACAAGAGTTAACTCAACGACAGTTGATCTTGACGACAATATAATTTCACTTAATGGTACAGGAGCATCAGATGCGGGTATTGAAGTGAGAGATGTTACATCACCTGGTATTTTATCGGGGTCCTTATTATGGGATGGTGTAACTAACTATTGGAAAGGTGGAACTAAGGGTAATGAAGAAAGACTTTTAGATAATTCCGACCTTGTCTCCCTTGACGGTAGGTTAGACTCTATTGAAACGACAACATCATCTTTCGATGGTAGATTAGATTCATTAGAAACCACAACAGGTAGTTTAAAAAGTCAAGTAAGTTCTTTGGAAGGGTTTACCGCAAGTATTGACGATACATATGCAAGTGATAGTGATGTTACAACATTACGTACCGACCTTAACACATATACCTCATCAAATGATACTAATATAAACACATTAGATGGTAGATTAGATTCATTAGAAACTGAAAGTGGTAGTGTAAAAGGTAGATTAGAACATATTGAAATTGCAACTGGTAGTTTATCAAGTGACATAAGTACTTTAGATGGTAGATTAGATAGTGTAGAAACTAAGACAGGAAGTTTATCAAGTGACATAAGTACTTTAGATGGTAGAGTTGACACAATTGAATCACAAACAGGAAGTTACCAAGATGGATATGACTATTCACAAATAGGTCACTTACCACTAAGTGGGGGGTCAGGTGTAGGTCAGGCAATGACTGGTAATCTACATATCCAAAATGGAGGTCCAAAAATATATTTAAAAGATACCACAGATGATGATGACCAAGCAATATATTTCCAAAATAATGCGGGTACCACAGAATACATAATATCCACACAGGATTTTACTTCTGGTGGTCTTGCTGACGGTATGTTTATTGGTTCCGTTAGTGGTGATGAATTGGGGTTAGTAACCAACAACACTACCGCCTTATACATAGATACCTCACAAAATTCAACTTTTTCAGGTCATATAATTCCAAAGACAGATGCAACACAGGATTTAGGTACTACAAACTCTTTAGACTTTAGAACTCTATATGTTAGAAATATCGACATATTCAACCAAAGAGTTAATATTAGTTCCACTGGTACAATAGCTACGTTCTCAGATCACACTTCAGTGGGAGATGGGATTCAGTTTAATCATTTAGGGACAGAAATATTACGACTTGGGAATGGTAGTAGTACAACAGCGACCTTTGCAGGTACTATCGTAGCGTCAGGTTACAACGATGGTAATTGGAATACGGCTTACGGATGGGGTGACCATTCGACCGAAGGGTATATTAAATCATTTACAGATACGAACGAATTTGTTAGTGGAGTAACATTCAACAGTGCTGATGGTGTATTAACATTCACAAGAAATAATGGGGGTGACACTTTCACGGTTGATATTGATGGGAGATATTCATTATTAAATCACGTACATACATTTGCATCGTTAACAAGTAAACCAACTACGTTAAGTGGTTACGGAATTACGGACGCCGCGACATCTACACAAGGGTCTAATGCCGACACCGCATTTGGATGGGGTAACCATGCAAGTGTTGGGTATATAACAGGATTTACAAATACAAATGAATTTGTTAGTGGTGCTACTTTTAATAGTGGTAATGGTGTAATAACATTCACAAGAAATAATGGTGGTGATACGTTTACTGTTGATATAGATGGTAGACATGTATTTAAAACTGGTGACACCATGACGGGTACCTTAATCGTACCGACGTTACAAATAGGTAATGCGACGTTTAGTCGAAGTGGTGATCAAAATCACGTACATTTTGTTGGTACAGCATTAATACCAAACACATCAACCACATCCTCTAACTCAAATATGGGTACATCCACATATAGATGGAAAGGTGTTTATGGTGGTCTTGGTGATTTTAGTGGTATTGTAACTGCATCAGGTGGTAATTCAGGAAATTGGAACACCGCATATGGATGGGGAGATCATTCAACTGAAGGATACTTAACGGCTCACCCTACAGTAGTGGCATCGGCGTCTTCAAACAATGGTGGAAGAACATACATTCAAGATATCTTATTAGATGGTTTCGGACATATTACAGGAATAACAACGGCTACTGAAACAGTTGTCGATACGAACAATTTCGTAACAGGACATACTTGGAATTCAACTACGGGTGTATTAACAACAACCTTAAATGATGGATCAACAACAAACGTCAACTTAGTTAATACACTAAGTGATGTTACAGTAACAGGTGGAACATATGCATCAGGAACACAAATATTAACATTAACAAAAAATGATGGTAGTACTGTAGATGTCTCAGGTTTTGCAATTGACACCGATGTTAATTGGTACACTACAGGAAGTACATTTAACAGTACTAATGGTGTTATTACATTTACAAGAAGTGACGGTGGAACATACACTGTTGATATTGATGGTAGATATCTTACAAGTTATACTGAAACAGATACGTTAGGTAGTGTAACCGATAGGGGATCAACTACCACTAATGGTATTACAGTTGGTGAATTAACAACAACAAAAATATCAACATCAACAGATAGTAATCTATATCTATATCCAACAGGTAATGGTCATTTATATTTAGGTGACTCGGGTAACGGTATGAATATGTACCACTACAGTCAACAGAACAATGGTAAATACACAACCTTCACACATAATGGTACATATTATAGAATAAGTCCAACAGCAACATCGGGTTTAGAAATAACATCAAACACAAGAATTACAGGGACATTAACCGCATCAGGTTACAACGATGCTAATTGGAACACGGCTTACGGATGGGGTAATCACGCAAGTGCTGGTTATATATCTTCATTTACAGATACAAATGAATTCGTAACAGGAGCTACTTTTAATACTGGTAACGGTATTATTACATTTACAAGAAACAATGGTGGTGATACATTTACTGTTGATATTGATGGTAGATTCTTAGATACAAGAGCACAAGTGCACAGTGAATTATATAGTTCGGGTGGTGACGCTAATGATTATACGGAATTTGGTATATATAGAAATTACGGATCTAACGGACCTATCGTTGGTCACAATACAATATTACATGTATCTCAAACAGACGGTAATTATGGTTTCCAATTAGGGGGGTCAACAGTAGTTAATGGTGACGGATTATACTTTAGGAATTTTGCGGGTACTGACACAATAACGGGATCAACGTGGTATCACATCGCAACAAGAGATTGGGTTGGTGATCAAAATTACGTAACCACAACAGGATATAATAACGGTAATTGGGATACGGCATATGGATGGGGTAATCACGCAAGTGCTGGTTATGCATCATCTTCACACACACATAGTGCGGCGGATATTACAAGTGGTAAACTATCTAATGATAGACTTAATTGGAATGTGAACGATAATTTTTCAGGTACATATTCTTTATTATGGAATGCGTCTGATTCTTTATACACCGCAGCTTGGTTACAAGTTAGGGGAAGTGACGACACACTTTTAACTAAAAATATTGTTGCTAACGGAAGTGTTACTGGTACTAACCTAATGGTTTCTAATTGGAATACGGCATATGGATGGGGAGATCATTCAACAGAAGGATATATTAAATCATTCACAAATACAAATGAATTTGTAACGGGAGCTACTTTTAATAGTGGTAATGGTATTGTTACATTCACAAGAAACAATGGTGGTGATACATTTAATGTCGACATTGATGGTAGATTCTCATTATCATCACATAATCATGATGGTGATTATATACAGGATGGTGGATCTTCGGCAATCGGAGATATTAACACAATTGGTACAGAATCTATAAAACATAGATGGAATAATTCAACAGTTGGGAGACCAGCATCATCACAAACTAATGAGTATGGTACGGTTACTACATTAACATACGATAGTCTATGGGCAACACAAATTGCATGGGATATCCATGATAGTAATTTATACGGAAGAACTCTCGACGTGACTAATAACACGGGAACGTGGTCTAAGTTTTTTACGGATAGTAATTTTACTGATAATTCAACTAATTGGGATACCGCATACGGATGGGGTAACCATGCAAGTGCTGGTTACTTAACAACATTCTCAGAAAGTGATACATTAGCAACTGTAACATCAAGAGGTTCGATAAGTAATAGTCAAATTACTTTAGGTAGTGGGGGAGCATGGACACCACTAACAATTAATAAGTCTTCCAATGAAGGTACCGCAAACGCGGGTGTGGCAATCGCACTTGATGGTACGGATTACAGTGAATATGGGTACAGATTTAAAGCGAATGGTTCTAACTATTACCAAGTTTTATATGATGGATCAACAATTAATTGGAAACATTATAATAGTGGATACATTAGTAAAATGTCACTTACCAACACAGGTAATTTAACTTTAGTTGGTACATTAACAGCATCAGGATATAATGATAGTAATTGGAACACCGCATACGGATGGGGTAACCATGCAAGTGCTGGATATCTTACCTCAATAACAGGTCCTATAAGTGGTGATTGGTGGAACGGTGGTTTCATATCGGTAGGTACTGATGGGGTTATGGAAGTTGGTAAATATCTTGACTTCCACACGTCAGATAGTGGTGGTAATAATGATTTCGATTTAAGGGTTACGGCTGGTGTTGGGAGTCTAACCGTTGGTGGAACTATAGCCGCCACAGGAGGTAATTCAACTCAATGGAATACAGCATATGGATGGGGTAACCACGCAAGTGCTGGTTACGCAAGTAACACTAACGTTTCTAATTGGGATACTGCATATGGATGGGGTAACCATGCAAGTGCCGGTTATCTAACATCTTTTACCGAAACAAATAGTTTCTTAGGTGATGGTGGATCTGCGAATACACATCCAGGTACAAATAGAGTAATATTTACAGGACAAGTAAGTGCTGGATCAGGTGCATTGGGAATGCCTACCGTAGATAATTCAAATGCGTTCCTAAATATTAATAGACACTCAGGTGAATATAATAGTCAGTTAGGGTTTAGTTCTAACGGTCATATATACTATAGAAAATTCAGTGCGGCGGCAATAAACGGTACACAACCGTGGTTACAAGTTTACCATTCAGGTGTTTTCACAAACAACTCATCTAATTGGAACACCGCATACGGATGGGGTAACCATGCAAGTGCTGGTTATCTAACATCATATACAGATACGAACGAATTTGTAACGGGTGCTACCTTTAATGGTAGTAACGGTATTGTTACATTTACAAGGAACAATGGTGGGGATACATTCACACTTAACTTAGCATCAACATTAACAGATGTTACTGTAACAGGTGGTACATATACTTCAGGTACTCAAACATTAAGACTTACCAAATCAGATGGTAACACTATTGATGTTTCAGGTTTCGCAATTGATACCGACACAAATACAAATAATTACACAACGGGTGCAACGTTTAATACTGGTAACGGTATTATAACGGGTACACTTAATGGTGGTGGTACGTGGACTGTGGATATTGATGGTAGGTTTGCACCGACGGCACATAATCACCACGGTACCTATATGAAAACTAATAGAACACTAACTTCTATTAATACTATAGATAACGGAGGTGATAGATATGACCCAAGTGCGGATAACCCAACAAATGAACATTATGCGGTATTAACTTACGGTAATGGTGGTAACGTAACAGGTCAATTAGCAACGCATTTTGTAACGGGGGATCTTTATTCAAGAGGTTATAATACTACATGGTCTACTTGGAAAAAATATTTCAACACAGATGATTTCACAACAACAAATATTTCTAATTGGAATGCAGCATATGGATGGGGTAACCATGCAAATGCTGGTTATATAACATCACCGAATGGTGGTAATGCTGATACTTTAGACTCATTAGACTCAACTCAGTTCTTAAGAAGTGACGTGTCGGATACACATACAGCGACATTAACAGTTAATGGTCAGTTTATATTTAACTCATCACTTAATAGTTCTTATCGAGAAGGAATTAGGTTAAACGTATCCACAACTGGATGGGGTGCTGCGGTAATTGGTGGACAAAGAAATTCTATATCAGGAATAACAGATGGATGGTGGGTAGCAAGAAACCCATCAAAGGATTTTGTTATATCTTATGGAACCAGTGCTAACTCAGGTGGTTTATACTTACCATACAACAGTTCGGCGTTAGAATATAAAAATAATCGAATATGGAACGAAAGTGACTTCACATCAACAAATATTTCTAATTGGAATACTGCTTACGGATGGGGTAACCATGCAAGTGGTGGTTACGCAACTCTATCGGGGTCTAACAGTTTCACTAATTCGTATAATGAATTTGGTAATGGAACGGGTAGTGTAAGTAACGATGGTAGTTGGAATGCGAGAGTTAACATTGCAGGAACATCACACGCAAGACTTGATGTGAAATCAGTAAGTGACGGTATCATTACTACAATGTTTTCTCATATTGGTCATGCGGCCGGTAAAGTTGGTACCTACTCTAATCATCCATTAAAATTGGTGATTAATGGAATTGATAAAGCAACTTTAGATAGTGGTGGTGGGTTTACACTTGTTGGTGGGTTAACCTCAACAACAGTGAATACAGGTCAAGGAGCGACAGAGGTTCATCTAATGAATCAAAATGTTCGTACAACTGACTCACCAACCTTCTCAACACTTAATGCAACTTCTTTAGTCGCTACGAGTACAGTTTCAGGGTCGACAGTCTTAGACATACAAGGAACACAAGGACAGTTATTCTCAATAACAGATGATCTTACAGGTGATTTATTCTCTGTATCGGATTCTTCGGGAGTACCAATCTTTAATGTAAATGCTAACGGAACGGTATCCATTGATACCTTAGGGTTGTTAACAGTTGGAGGTTCTATAACAGGAACATCATTTGTTAAGAGTGGTGGAACATCATCAGAATTCTTAAAAGCGGATGGTAGTGTAGATTCGACAACGTACTTATCGAGTTTACCATCACATACACATACATTTGCATCATTAACAAGTAAACCAACTACGTTAAGTGGTTACGGAATTACGGATGCCGCAACATCGACACAAGGATCTAATGCTGACACCGCATTTGGATGGGGTGATCACGGTTTATCTGCACAAGACAAAACAGATATTGGGAACTTATCCGGTACAAACACAGGTGACCAAGATTTAAGTAGTTACTTAACATCGTACACTGAGACTGATACATTAGGAACTGTTATTGGTAGAGGAAATTCAACGACAGGTGCTATTAGTTTCACAGGGACTGGTGCTAACACTGGAATTATGTTCAACTCAACTGTGGTAGCAAACGATGGGTTCGGTATTAGAGTAAATGGGACAAGTAATGCTGGTGAAATGGAGTTTTACAGTACTGATGATGATGATGAACCTTTCGTGTTTAGACATTATACGTCAGGACAAGACGGTACAGGTACTTCAGTTGAGTGGTTCCGAATTGGTGCTGGTGGTAATATCACCTCAACAGGAACAATAACGGCATCAAACTTTAGTGGAACATCATCCGGTACAAACACAGGAGACCAAGATTTAAGTGGTTACGCAAGTAACACTAACGTCTCAAATTGGGACACCGCATATGGATGGGGAGACCATGCAAGTGCTGGATATACTTCTAATACAGGTACACTAACAGATAGTAATGATAGAAACTATATCACAGATAGTAGAGGTGCCGCGAGAGCACCATCATACTATGATGATAGATATGCACAATGGGACTTCCAAAACGTTTCCGACACAGGAGTTGGTGGTGATGGATGGCACGCATTACTTACGGTTTCTAAGTGGGCGAGTTTTGAT
>Ga0208897_1001309_pt1 | contig 10338 bp, 10 predicted proteins | sample ColrivemetaGS697_FD_187594 | JGI IMG/M metagenome (GOLD analysis project Ga0208897, IMG submission 187594) | Estuarine microbial communities from the Columbia River estuary, USA - metaG S.697 (SPAdes) (version 2) | ecosystem: Environmental > Aquatic > Marine > Intertidal zone > Estuary | place...
GAAACTTTTAGTGATTGGAGTATTCATTAGGCGGCTTCTTTCATTTCATTGCGATAGTTATATGGTTTATCCCATTTGCCACAGTTGATATCAATATAGAAATCGTGGTCAAAATAATCAATTTGTGAATTGCTGTTATTGTAGTAACCAGTTGATTTGATAGCGGCAAGCAAGTCACCAAAGAAACGTTTGATGACAGGATCAACAGCATGTTCCTCACACCAGTAAGGATTAACTTGATAGTTGCCAGTAGTAGAGCGAATCTGCTCACCACAGCGTTGTGCAACGTTATAATTATGAGCATTGATATCGCCGATTAAGTCAAGCGGTCCACCCCAAAGATTAACAACCAATGAACTGTGATTATCAACGCCAACAGTTACTTCTCGGCCAGTAAAGCCATATGATTTACATACTGTTTTAACATTTTTTGCAATTACTTTTTTGCGGTCCTGAGAAATATAAGCCATATTGTTAGTCCTTTTCGCTGATTACTACTTAGTTATAAACTGATTCGTTACGCTTGTCAAGCATTATTTTGTTTTCAGGTTATAATCTAAACTATGGATTTTCATGTTACCTTTGCCATATGAAACTTCAGTTTGAAATTCGATACCCATGAGATACCACTCATTTTTCACAAATCCTTTTTTCGTCAACTGTGTAATGATTGATTTCAAATCTAACTCTCGGTTCTTTGTTCCTACTTGATTCTTATACCAGCCATCTGTGAACCAAACGCTACTAGATGAAAATTGTCCATTATTGGCTGCGGTCACGGTATTTGTTTCCTTTGATTTAATACACGCGGGCATTTCTCCATACTCAGTATTAATGGAGTATCTAGTCCACTCATTATTTGTTTTACATTTCCTCATCCAAGTTTCATCATCTTTGAAATTGCCACCTATTTTCAGCATGATTTCAAGTTCTGGTACTTGGCGAAATAATGCCCATGGACCAGCATCGGGATCATCTTTGAATCGTGGCTTGTTGACTTGTGAAAACCAAAGTGCAATATGTGTGTTACTTACGCCTTTTAGTTCATATGTATAATTTACACTGTAATCTAGGCTTTTTATGCTACTAACTTGTACAGGAAACTCTCTTTTCCTGTTATACATATTGCCTATCGAACCAAACCCCTTTGCACCAACTACTGCTGCAGGAGCAAACCACGGCAATGGACCTGGTAATTTATCTGGGCTATACGCCTTGCCAGAATTAAATTCCCATCCCGTACCATCACGATACAAACATGATTTAAGCGCAGGGGTTTTTTTCCAGATATATGCACCAAAATCATTGTTTAAAACCCAATCAGCCTTTATGGTTTGCTGATTATCTATAGGAACAACACCACGTTGATTACTTCGACAATCATAATTATCATCTCGGTAGTTATCGTTAATTTTGTTCCATTGAATACTATCTGCATATAGTGTGCTTCCACATGATAAAACAATTGTAGCTGCGAATGTTGTAAAAATATTCTTCATGATGGTTTCCTCTTTTTCTTAACTTATACATACTTTATATAGTGATTCGTCATGTTTGTCAAGTAAAAAAAGCCGCTGTAAGAATTTCTTACAGCGACTTTATCAAGTTTAGGTGTTCAACACCCAAAGTGTAATATTAGTATTTTACTCCTAAGATTTTGCGGCCTGGCGTAGCGTAATCTTGATACATATGTGTTTTATATGAATGACAACACTTGCACAGTGTTTGTAAATTTTTACGTTTATTGTTTTTTGGATTACCATCGATGTGATCAACATCTAACATGCCTACTCCTGGAAATGTAGTTGTTGTGCATGTAAATCCAAGACGACCATCTACATTCTCGCAAGTAGGTTGTACATTAAGATACCAACGATACGGGTGTAAACTATTTTGATATTGATTCCAGTTATCCCAGCCTGCTTCTTTAGCTGTGAATTCTTGATGCTCACGTACAGTAGCGAAGCCTGCGTTCTCCGCACCAACTTCAGCCATGCTAGTTAGTCCACGGTTCTTAGTTACGTTACGTGTATGATGCTTCCAACATACGAATCCTGGAGATACGTCATATGCTTCGCGCACCCATTTAGCGCGGCGATAATAAGGGGAAGCCTTTGATTTTGTGTTTTGTGCTTTGCTGCAGCAATCGGGTACTTGACAGACAGGGTTCATGTGATTCTCTTTCTTGTTGCTATACATATAATATAACGTCTAGGGTTGGATATGTCAAGAAAAAAACGCAAGAAAGAATCTTGCGTTTTCAATTAGTTATAATTTTTATTTGATTATTATGCTGGTTCCATTGACAATTCTAATGCAGTCTTATAATTTTCAACTGACATTGTACCCATATCTTGATTTACTTTTGAACAAATCATTGCTAAATTATCATATTCAGTAACACCACCGTTTGAATGAGCAATGATATGACCGCCGGCTGCATCTTTCATTAACAATGGCTTTCCAGTGACATAACATTTGAAGTTTTGTTCGGCAAGTTTATTTTCCCTCCATTCACGCGGAAACAACCGGCGCGGGTCTTTTAACGTTACTAATTTGTCCATATCAACTGTACGTAACATCCATAGTAATGTTTCAAGGATAACAGTACGATTACGATGCTCTCCCAGCGTACTTGCAAACTGTTGACCGACAGTTTTGTTAGCATCATACGGAGATGTTGCTGTCAAAAATTTGTCAGATTCTGCTAAGTGTTGCTCAGTTTTTTGTTGTTGGTCAAATGATTTGTTGAAAGGGACCATTGCAGTACTGATTGCCTGATAAAAAGCATCATAGTCATTAATCTTAAATGAACCATATGTTTCTTCCATCCATAGCCAAATTCGAGTGTACAGTGAAAATTCTGATTTTCCCATACAGGCTTTATTTCGACGCTTACGGATAATTGCAATTTGTTCTACAAAGTTCAAACAGTTGTGAACCTGGGCAGCCAGTTTGTCAACATCGTCTTGTGACAAATCAGCCTGAAACAATTCTTCCAGTGCATTTTCATCCGCACGGCCTAATCCACCGCCATCGTAATAACGAAAGAACAAGCGCGATACCCGTTCGTCTGTAGCAAGACGATGATTATTAAAACTAACTAAGTTGTGTGTTTTCTTAGATGATGGATCACGCTGAAAGTAATCGAACAGTGAATGAAATCTGTTATTGATTCCAACGACTGGCCGCACCATTTCTCGAATTGCATTTGCAATTGGGATGTTACCATATGAGTTCAATTCCTCTTGGTGATTGACTTTTGTTGTTTCATTGAGTGTTCTAAAGATATATCCAATGTCGTAAACATTCAAGTCTGTATAGATAACAAAGGTAAATTGGTATTGCATGAAACGTTTACTCTCTTCATCAGTCAATTCGGAAAAGTATCGACCATCTTCAGTTCTAAAACGATTTTCGAAGAATGCTTTTATATAACGTTTGCGATGCCCACCATCAATACTTTCATACTGAAATTGCGAGTTTTTAATTTCATGGATTGTGATCTCACCTATGTTCATTCCTTGCAAAATCGATTTGATAATGCCTTGTGATTTTTTATTCTCTAATGTATTTTCAGTGTCCAATCGCTGTCCTACTGGCTGAGAATCTACCTTAGGTCCCCATTTCAGAATGAAATCAGATATTGATAGTTGGTGACGTGTAAAATTAAATTGTGATTGTGACATTTTTAGTTTCCTTTTGTAAGTGACACTTTTGATTAAGTTATACTAATAACCTGATTCGTCGAACAAGTTATGCATATAATATAGCATTTGTTGCCACTACTGTCAAGCAAAAAGCGCAACAAAAAATGCTGCGCTTTCAATAATCTATAAAATAGTTTATATTAAGTTAAAGTGACATGCCACCAAATGTGTTCTTATCAACATCCTGTTTAACACCACCAACTACATATGATGAAATTTCAGTCTCTTGTGGTGCAACTTGCACTTCTGCACCAGCAATCCACTTTTGTGTCCATGGCAAAGGATTGGCTTGCGGTGTTGCATATGGACATTTTAGACCTACAGCAGTCATACGCTTACAACAAATCCATTCAATATAATCACTTAACAATTGTGTGTTTAGACCGATCATTGATCCATCTTTGAATAGATAATTTGCCCACGCTTTTTCTTGTTCAACTGCATCAACAAACATTTGAATACATTCTGCTTCTGTTTCTCTTGCAATTTGAATATAGTCAGGATCATCTTTTGGTAGAAGTTTTAGAAGTGTTTGTGTTGAACCCAAATGTAGATTTTCGTCACGTGCAATCAACTTGATGATTTTAGCATTGCCTTCCATCTTCTTCAATTCTGCGAATGCCCAAGAACATGCAAATGAAACATAAAAGCGAACACCCTCAAGAATGTTGACACTCATAAGTGTTTTATAAAGTAGTTTCTTAATTTCATACTTATCAATAACAACCTTATTACCATTAACAGTATGAGTGCCTTCGCCCAATAGATTGAAATATGCTGTCATATCAATCAGTTGGTCATAACATTCTGAAATATCATCAGCACATTCCATAATTTCTTCAATATCCATCATGCCATCAAATACTTTTGATGGGTCAGAATATACATTACGAATGATGTGCGTGTATGAACGTGAGTGGATTGTTTCACTAAATGTCCAAGTTTGGATCCATGCTTCTAGTTCTGGAATAGTTACCAGTGGCCCAAATGCTTCTACTGGTGCGCGGCCTTGTACACTATCTAACAGAATTTGACGCTTTAGATTTGATGTAAAAATATGACGTTCATGGTCTGTAAGATTCTTAAAATCGTTTGAATCTTTAGTTACATCAACTTCCTCTGGGCGCCAAAAGAATCCAAGTTGTTTGTCTGTTAGTTTGTCAAACTGCTTATACTTTAACATATCATAACGTTGAATAGCAACGCCACCTGCAGGATCCATGAAGGCCAATGCTTTAGTATGATCTGTTTTGTTCTGTGAATTAAATACACTCATTTTATATACCCTTATTTAAATTACGCAACTATCACAATCATCATCATCTACTTGTGATATTGATAGTGGTTCGTCCATTAGTTTGTCAATGTCAATTTCGCCTTGTCCGTCGAATGTGTTAAAATAATACAGTTGCTTGCCTCCATACTTATAGAACATAATAAGATGTTGGAGCATTGTAGACATTGGAATTTTTTCTTCATCATAAAACACAGGATTGTAACTTGTGTTTACTGAAATGCCTTGGTCAATATATTTTTGTAAAACTGCTACAATCTTTAGGTAACCTTCAGGAGATGTTTGATCCCATAGCAATTCATATTTGTTTTTTAGTTTGTGGATTCCTGGCACAACTTGTTTTAGTACACCGTGCTTGGACTGTTTGATTGATACCAGTGAACGAGGCGGTTCAATGCCGTTAGTACTGTTACTAATTTGTGCAGAAGTTTCTGCTGGCATAAGAGCCATTAGCGTAGAGTTACGAATACCATATTCTTTCAAGTCAGCACGTAATCCATCCCAATCTTGCCGCTCTCGGTGTGTAACCAATTCATCTACATCAATTTTACGTGTATCAATTGGTAGAATGCCACTGTGATATTTTGTTTCATACGAGCCTGTACAAGCACCTTGTTCTTTTGCAAGTTCAACACTTGCTTTGATTAGATAATAACTCCACGCTTCTGCCCATTCATCAATCATATCCAAGTTTGGATCTGTGTATGTCATATCATTCTTTGCCATCCAATATGCAAAGTTAATAATACCAACGCCAACAGGTCTACGCTTTAATGTAGATAATTCAGCGGCTAGTACTGGATAACGCTGATAATCAAGTAATGCATCAATACCACGAACTGCTAAACGTCCAACACGTTCAAAATCAGTAAGTGTTTTAATATTACCCCAATTAATTGCTGCTAGTGTACATAATGAAATCTCACCATCAGGATCATTTAGATTGTTCAATGGTCTAGTAGGAAGATTAATTTCTTGACATAGATTTGATTGACGAACTGGTGCAACCTCTTGAACGAATGAACTATGTGTATTAGCATGGTCAACATTCATAAGATAAATTCTACCAGTATTCTTACGTTCATTCATAAATGCTGAAAATAGTTCACTTGCTGAAATAGATTTTTGTCTAATAGAACTATCATTCTCAGCAAGTTCATACAATCGTTTAAATTCGTCCTGGTCATTAAAGAATGATTCATACAAACCTGGAACATCTGCTGGTGAGAATAATGTAATGTCACCGCCGGTCATTAGGCGCTCGTACATAAGTTTATTAAATTGAACACTATAATCTAAGTGACGAACCCGATTATCTTCTGTGCCTTTGTTATTTTTTAGAACAAGTAAATCTTCTACTTCTAAATGCCATAATGGATAATGTAGAGTTGCAGCACCGCCACGAACACCACCCTGAGAACATGATTTTACACTTGCTTGAAACATTTTATAAAATGGAATAACACCAGTATGCGTAGCATCACCATTTCGGATTGGCGAATTGATAGCACGAATACTACCAGCGCCAATACCGATGCCTGCTTTTTGTGAAACATACTTCACGATAGCACCTGATGTTGCTGTTATTGAATCAAGAGAATCTCCTGTTTCGATAACAACACAACTACTAAATTGACGCTGTGGCGTTCTGACACCAGCCATTACAGGAGTTGGCAAACTAATGTCAAAATTACTCACAGCATCATAGTAGTCTTTTACCCATTTCATACGGGTATCTTTTGGATAGTTAGAAAAAAGAGTAGCAGCGATAAGGACATATGCAACTTGTGGTGTTTCATACAATTGCTTAGTTGCACGATTTTGCGCAAGATATTTGCCACGAAATTGTTCCATGCCCACATATGATATATTGAAATCTCTTTCATGCTTTATAAAGGTATTAATTCTTTCCCATTCATCATCATTATAAGAACCTAATAGTTCAGAATCATAAAATCCATTAGCGGTGTTTTTTTCTACTATCGCTTTTACATGCCACGGATCAAACGAACCGTATACTTCTTTGCGAATATGATAGTTGATAAGATTTCCAGCAACCCATTGATAATTAGGTGTTTCCTCACTAATCAAATCTGCTGCAGATTTGATTAATGTTTCTTGGATTTCTGCACTTGTTATACCATCATAAAACTGTATATGGGATTTAATTTCTACCTCACTGGGTGATACGCCAGCGATACCATCACACGCAAAAAATACGACCTTATGCATTTTATCAAGGTCTAATTCTTTTTTTGTACCGTCTCGTTTTGCTACTTTAATTACCATCTATTCATTCTCCGAAATCGCAATGTATTTACACATTTTAAACTTCACTTAATATCTATTGTTTATGTCCGCATCTTCCATACCGGCGACACGTAATTTTATTATATTACTAAGTTGAAAATGCTTTATTTCAAATCCCTTAGTAATTCCTTGAAACTTATTTCTCATAAGTGCTACCTGATTAATTAGTTCAGATATTGCAACAACTTCTGCCTCACCATCTGAATATTTTTCAGCATCCCTACTTGATAATGCTTTATTATAGTTTTCCAGATATTTACGTAAATATTCACTTCGTTTCTTTCTTAGTTGTATATTTAGATGTTCTAATATAGCTTCTAATTCTTGCAACTGCCCAAATCTATGTTCAACATAGCCAGGTAGTTGGGTAGATGCTTTCTCAATATTACCTGTTACTTTTACTTCTTTTTTTGCTTCGGCAAGTTCGATTTCAAAGTGGTCTAAAAAAGCAGGAATATTATTCCAATCAGCAACAACTTTACGATACCAACTCATCCGTCGTATTCATCCCATTCTTCATCTTCATCATATTCTTCATCATTTGAAAAATAACGATCATATGCAGTTTGTAAAATTTTATCTTCTTCTGTCATTTCGAAAATATCCTGTTTCGAAATACCAAATTCATCAAAAATTTTAATTATACGTTCTGCTGCTTCCATCTTATCCTTTGAAGGAATAAAAGATTTAAGAGTGTCCCATACATCAAGTAGTATTTCTGTATCGCTAGTTGCCATTTATTATGCCTCTTGTAAAATAATACTTAGTAAATTTTAAACTTCATTAACTTCTGTGTTTTCATCAACGATTTCTCCATTTGAATCAACTTCAAGTGATTGAAGACCATTAGATTCATCATCAATGTCAATATTGTTCCAATCATTGATAACAATGTCAAGTTTTTCATCTGTCCAGTTTTTGCGAAATTCAATGATTTCATCGCCCGATTTGGTGATATATCGCAAGCGGTTGCCTTGCTTTACTAGCAAACCTTTTGCTTCAAAAAATTCAATTAGTCCTGAGTAAGGTGACATTCCAGTTTCATATGGAATTTCTACTTGTACACTTTCAAATGGTTTTGAATATCGTGTTTTTACTACTTTACATGCAGCACGAATGCCATGTACTTGTGATGTTTTGACTCCATTTGCATCAGTTTTCAATTTTAGTTTACGCATAGCAATAACAATTGAAGATGCATAGATAAAGCCTTGGCCGCCACTAATCTTATCATCTGGATCAAACATATCCTGTGATGCATATGTATGATTTGTGGCAATCATACCGATATTAAAATCACCAAACATATTTACACAATTACGGACTAATGCAGCCAGTGCTTTAGGTTTACGACCCATATCACCTTTCATGTCACCCTTTTCAAATTGTGTTACGTCAGTTGGTGTTAACATCATGCCCAAACTATCAAGTACAAAAAGAACTTTTGGACGTTCTGCATCTTCAACATCTGAATATTCCTTGCGATAATCAGCCATAAAATCTGATACGATTTTAGCAACATCATCAATCATTGCTACATTTAATTTTAATAGTTTATCATCACTTGTATCTACATTTAGCGCATGTAACCATGATTCATCAAGTGCATTTTCACTATCTATGAGAACAACAAAAATACCCTGTTCTTGTGCGTGTCTTACAATATTACCGGCTGCGATATATGATTTACCTGCCCCGGACTCACCTGCAAGAACAGTTACTTTTCCCAGTGGAATACCCTTGTGGAAATCATTGGATATTAACTTGTTTAGACAGTAGTTACCTGTTGAAATCCATGTGTCTGGATCTCGAAATCCCATAGACATACCTGGGACTGCTTTCGTAATGCTCTTACGAAATTTTGAAGCATCAAATGCTTTAGCCATATTAGACTCCTAATAAAAATGTATGGTGTAGGAGAGCAATACATCGCTCTCCTTTTTTATGTACGATCTACTATTAATCAGTTTTACGATTACGGATCATTGCAAGAATATCAGACGCATCCGCGCCTGCATTACTAGTTGCTTCTTCGGCTACAGGTGCTGCAACAGGCTCTGCTTCAACTTTAGGCGCAGATTCAGCAACGGGTGCTTTCTGATTTGTTGTAGTGGAAGAAACCACAGAACCATTTGCAATGGCTCCTTCAGGAACATCCATTCCATATGGACGATAAAAGTTTGCCCAACGATTTGGATCATACAACTCACCATCTACTGATGCTTCAAACATTTCCATAATTACACGAAGTTCATCTTCTGATGGACGTTTAGGCATGAAATCATTTAGGTCATGCAACCCATATGTTTCAATAGATTGACGCTCTGCTTCATTTAATGAACGCTCTTTACGAGCCCAATTTGAAGTGGAATAGTCTGCATATTGTCCTTTTTGTGTTTTAACAAGTCGGAAGTCAGTTCCTGCATCGTAATCAGTTGGCAAGTTTTCCATATCAGGATCCATAAGTGCTGATTTCAATAACTTAAAGATTTGTGGACCAATTACAAAACGACGGATAGGATTTTCTGGAGTTTCGTCATTCATAGGGTCTGTTACAACAAATCCTTGAAAAATATATGAACGCTTTTTCCAGTATTTGCGACCCAAATCTTCCATTGATGGGTCTTTGAACCATGGACGGATTTCTGCATGAACAGGACAGGTGTCTCCCCACATTTCAACGCACGGTACTTGCACTGTAATAGGCTTTTGTTCACCACCAACAATGCCTGCAAATGGAATTTTGATTACTTGACGTTCACGCCAAAAGAATACATTGTCAGGGGAATCATCAGGTAAAAAACGGATGACTGCAGTACTATCATTATCCATATTCCAGAAAGGATAGATTGCGTCTGTGCCGCGTGATTGATTTGAATTTGTTTCTGCTTTATTTTCTTGTGCAAGCAGTTTTGCACGAATTTCTGCTAGTGTTGCCATTTTACTTTTCCTTTATATTAGCCTTATTAGCCGTGTTAGATTTATATTAGCTTTAGTTGTGATATGCATCATTCTCTCTAGAGC
>Ga0208897_1001322_pt1 | contig 10305 bp, 11 predicted proteins | sample ColrivemetaGS697_FD_187594 | JGI IMG/M metagenome (GOLD analysis project Ga0208897, IMG submission 187594) | Estuarine microbial communities from the Columbia River estuary, USA - metaG S.697 (SPAdes) (version 2) | ecosystem: Environmental > Aquatic > Marine > Intertidal zone > Estuary | place...
CTCCCATTCAGATCAGGAGTAATTCAGCTCGAGGGAGTGCAGATGAAGGGAACGGAGCCTTATTCCTATTCCCTCTCTTTTTATGGGGATCTCGTTAATATGACCGATCTCTTTGGGGAGGATTATCTTTATGATCTCGATCTTTCGGCATATGATCACGATTATAACGGGGCAACAATTCAACAAGGATTCGATCAAGATGCTCTCCTTAGTGGAGATGTATTTTATCCCCTAATGAGTCCGGTAAGAAATTGGGTTTATAATGTCGGCAACGCATCCGATCCCCGCCACGATGATGATATCCAATTTATCACGGGCCACGCCGGGCACCATCACGGCGTTAATTATTATGAGCTCAAGCCAGCGATCAAGGTAACAAAGCTGCTGGATGCTATTGAGGCAAAGTATGGAATCACGTTCTCGGGATCTTTCCTAACGACTGCCCCATTCACGAAGCTCTATTTGTGGGCTCATCGTTATGAGGGATATCTTTATGATTCCTCAACGGCTATTGAATGGCAACTGATTAATTTTAATCGATCCACGGGCGGCGGGGTAGAGTTTAATTTATCCACGGATACTTGGGATGTAGTGTCAACGGATTTCTATGATCTAAGGGTAACGATTTTAAACGCTTCGGCGAATTATGAGATCGGCCTCTTTCGGAATGGCGTACAAATTGGTGTAGCTCGAGAGGACGCTCACCCAGCCTCGAGCGTATTAGTTCAGTTCGAAGGGTATGGCTTTGATTCAGGGGATGAGGTACAAATTAAGATCCGCCCTCAAAGCGCCGCATCATTCGGATATCAGGTAACTGATTATACGGCTTATGATGAATCAACGATAACTCAGCGTTTCGAGGTGGATCAAACCGCCGCGTCGACTTATTCCTTCACGTTGGCAATGAGCCCTCTTATGCCTGAGATTAAGATCGGGGATTTCCTTTCGGGGATATGCAAGCAACATAACCTGGTCATTATTCCGAGCTCTTCAACAAGCTTCACGTTGTATTCCCTGGATGATTGGTATGCTGCCGGATCGGATCTTGATCTTCAACAATTCATCGACATCACATCCACGGAGATTAATCGCCCGGAGCTCTTCCGGAGAATCGGCTTCAAGTATCAGGAAACGGATCAGATACTCGGGTATCGATATCAGAAAACCAACACAACGGGATTTGGGGATCTTCGAGCTGATTTCGATTTCGATGGCGAAGAGTTCTCGATCGAGCTCCCTTTCGAGTGCCCATTATTTGAGCTCTTAACGGATGTAGATAATGGAACGCTGACCAACATCCTGGTATATAAATCCCAAACGCTGGAGGTAAATCCGGATTTCGATAATCGATTCCAGCCTTATGTGGGGGCTCCCATCTTGATTTACGGAGAGTTCTCTTTAGATATATCCACCAACCCGATTTCATTTATAGATGAAGCTCTCTCGGAAACACAAGTTAACCAGGTTTGGTACGCCAATGTGTCGAGCACGGCTCTCGGAACGGGATTAGCGCATTCGCTTTGTTGGGGTGCGGATATTGATCCGTATTATCTGACATCGATTAGCAATTCTCTTTACAATGATTATTGGGAGAATTATATCTCGGATCTATATCAATCGCGCCGGAGGATTTTTGGCGTGGATGCCGTTCTCCCTATCGGGAAAATTCTTAATCTCAATCTCAACGACTTGGTGGTTTGGAACAATAATAAATTCAAGATTAACTCCGTTTCCTTGAACTTGACCAGCGGGAAAGCAAGATTCGAATTACTGAACGAGGTATGAAGACAAAGAACTTCGGTTATTTAATAGAGCTCCTTCAATCGGAAGAGTGGATCGGAGCGGGCAAGAATATAGAAATCGCGAAGGGGAAGTATAAGCTCCCGAAGGATTGGAATGAATATATCAAATTACTATGGCGGTCGTTGAAACAATAAAGATCGAAGGCGATTCCTCAGGGGCGGTAAACGCATTCAAGAAAACGGAGGATGCAGCCAAGAAAACGGGAGCGGCTGCGAAGGAAAGTAATAAGGCCATCGATGACGGCCTCTCTGCTATTGATAAGAGAACGGGCGGAGCGGTATCCGCATTCAAGGGCCTCACGGGAGGCATTAAGAGCGCCGTTACGGGCTTCAAAACATTAAAGGGGGCGGTCATAGCCACGGGCCTCGGAGCGTTGCTTATTGCGATCACTTCGCTGGTTGCATATTTCAAGAGAACGGAAGAAGGGGCTCAAACATTGCGCGTAATTATGGCCGCCCTCGGCCAAGTGGTCGACAAGCTTATGGATGTCGCGGTATCTTTAGGAAAAGCTTTAACGAGTGCTTTCTCTGATCCGCAACAAGCCCTAAAGGATTTCGCGAATCTCCTAAAGTCGCAAATCACTAACCGCCTGGAGGGCTTAATGGAATTGATCCCCGCTCTCGGTAAGGCGATCGGATTATTATTTTCGGGAGAGTTTAAAGAGGCGGGAAAGGTCGCAACGGATGCAGTTGGTAAGGTTGCTCTCGGGGTTGAGAATGTAACGGATAAGGTTGGAGATATGATCGACTCCGTTTCGGAGTTCGGTAAAGAGCTCGCATCCAGCGCCGCCGAAGCGGCTCGCCTGGAGCGGCAAATGAATGCCGTAAAAGTCGCAGAGCGTGAGCTTATCACGGAACGAGCTAAGGCCAACAAGCAGATCGCAGAAGCTCGCCTCCTGGCGGATGATGTAACGAAATCAACAGAGGAGCGGATCGCTGCCGTGGAGCTCGCTGGAAAGCTTGAGCAACAAGTGGCCGATAAAGAGATCGCAACTCAGAAGAAACGCCTCGCTGCCTTAAAGGCTCAGGCTGAACTCGCCTCTTCGAATGAGGAAACTCTTCAGGCTATCGCCGAAGCAACGGCGCGAGTAACGGATCTCGAAACTCAAAACATTATGCGCCGGAAGCGCCTTCAAACTGAGGTAATAGCCTTGAGGGCCGAAGAGGTTGCAAAGGTTAAAGAATTGCAAAAGGCTGAAGAGGCTTATCGCAAGCTCCAGGCTGATGCAGAGGCTGCCTTTCAAGCGCAGAGACAAACGCTTGTCGATCAAGCTAACGAAGCGGCTATCGAGCAGCAACAAAAGGAGATTAACGCCGTTTACGATAAGTATTTCGCCATCCTTGAAGCCACGGAGATCGGGGAAGAGCAAAAGAGGCGAATCATCGAAAAGCAAAATTCCGAGATCGCTGAGATTGAGGCGAAGTATGCAAAGGGCCGAATCGATCAAGAGAAAGCCGTTCAGGATGCCAAGAAGGCCGAGGTAATGATGACAATCGATGCAGTCCAGGGAGCTCTCGGATCTCTCTTCGGGGAGAGCAAGGCTATCGCTAAGGCTAACGTCTTGGTGGATTCTGCTCAAGCTGCGATCGGAATAATTAAATCCTCAACGAGCCTCCCGGAACCAGCTGCCTCAGTAAACCGAGGAATCCAGCTCGCGGCTTTGGCTGCCTCAACGATCGCCTCGATCCGGAATATCAGCCAAGCGCAGCCCGGAGGATCGGCAACTCCTTCCACTCCCGCAACGCCATCTATCCAGGGCGCAACGCCCTCGTTTAATGTGGTGGGAACAAGTGGCATTAATCAGCTCGCTCAGAGCATTAATCAGCAAACAAACCAGCCTCTTCGCGCTTATGTGGTGGGAGGCGATATCACAAGCTCTCAAGAGCTCGAAAGAAAGAGAATTAAAACAGCAACATTCGGATGAAACTAATTGAACTTATTCTTGATGAAACGGAATTCCTCTCAGGAATCAACGCGATCTCCTTGGTAGAGTATCCAGCCATCGAAGAGGATTTTATCGCTCTGAATAAACAAACGAAAGTAGAATTCGCCACTCAGAATGATGAGAAGCGGATCCTCCTGGGCGCTGCCCTCGTTCCAAACAAACCGATTTATCGGAAGAATGGGGATGATGAGTTTTATGTTTATTTCACGAAGGAGACAATCCGCAAAGCTTCGGAGATGTTTTTCCAAAAGGGCAAACAGAATAACTCAACGCTTGAGCACGAGGTCGAGATCAAAGGGCTCTCCGTTGTGGAGTCCTGGATTATCGAAGATGAGCAATATGATAAGAGCCGTAAATATGGGCTCGAGCTCCCAGTGGGGACTTGGATGGTTTCGATGAAGGTCAATAACCCCGAGATTTGGGAGAGCTGGGTAAAAACGGGAAAGGTAAAAGGATTCTCAATCGAGGGCTATTTCGTGGACAAGGTGAATATGAGCCACCAGGAGATGGAAGAGATCGAAGAGCAAGAGGCTGCGCTCATCCTCTCGAAGGTTGTGGCTATTATCAAAAATGATGGCCGAAAGAAATCCGGCAAGCGGATCGAGATGGAGAGCTTCACGGATTATCCTGATGCCGTTTCCAATAATGCGAAGCGAGGAATCGAGCTCAATGAAAAGAACGGGAATAAATGCGGCACGGCGGTTGGCAAGATTCGAGCCCAGCAATTAGCCCAAAAGAAACCGATCAGCCTGGAGACCATCAAACGGATGCATTCATTCCTCTCTCGAGCTGAGGCTTATTATGATGAAGGAGATTCTTCGGCTTGTGGGACGATCTCTTATCTCTTGTGGGGTGGCAAAGCTGCCGCCCGGTGGGCTGAGTCAAAACTTAAAGAATTGGGTAAATTATGAAGAAAGAAGAAACCCCTTCCCGCTCTTCCCCGAAGGGATCAAAGAGAGCGTGTTTATGCAAGGACAAAAACACTTATTCGCGTAAATGCTGCGACGGATCCCTATGGGCTCAAGGCCTGGGGCCCGTAACGCTGCCCTCCTAAAAATGTAACAATTCTATTTTTTTTAATCATTTATTTGAACAACATCCGATTATGAAAGCAACAAGCGTATTAAACAAAATTCTAACGGAACTTTCTGTTATCCGTAAGATCGAGCTCGCTCAGATGGCTCTCGAGAATGGAACTATCCTCGAAGCTGAAGAGTTCGCTCCCGAGAACGAGGTTTTTATCGTTTCAGGCGAGGAGCGCGTAGCTGCTCCAGCTGGAGAATATAAACTCGAAGATGGCCGCATCCTTGTAATCGTAGAGGAGGGAATGATCTCCGATATCGTTGAGGAGAAGGTCGAAGAAGAGGCTCCCGCAGTTGAGGAGGTAGAGATGCAATCCGAGGAGGCCGTAGCCGTAGCCGAGGAAGCTGCTGAAGAAGTAGCGGAGAGCGCTGCTGAAGAAGTGGCCAAGAGCATCGAGGTAGCCGTAGCGGAAGCCCTGGCTCCTATCGTTGAATCTATGCAAATGGAAATGGAGAAGCTCCGCGAAGAGATGGGAGCTTATAAAACCGAGATGGGTGCTATCGAGCAGAAATTCAACTCTCAGAGTGCTGCCAAGCCTATCAAGCATAACCCCGAAGTCGCTGAGGCTCCCCAGGTAAAACTATCTGCCCGCCGACAGCCTTCAACTATCGATCGTGTATTCGCAAAATTGAACAAATAATTTTTTTTCTTTTATCTAATGGCAACAACAACCTCAATCACCACGACGTATGCCGGCGAGTTCGCTGGTAAATACATCGCTGCTGCTCTTTTGAGCGCAGACACCTTGGACAAGGGCTTGGTCGAAATCAAGCCTAACGTCAAGTACAAAGAAGTAATTAAGAAAGTAGCTACGGGCGATTTGGTCGCTGACGCAACTTGCGATTTCGCAGCAACTTCCTCAGTTACTCTCACGGAGCGCATCTTGCAACCCGAAGAGTTCCAAGTCAACTTGCAGCTTTGCAAAAAGGACTTCCGCTCCGATTGGGAGGCCGTTCAGATGGGCTATTCCGCTTATGATAACTTGCCCGCTTCTTTCTCTGATTTCTTGCTTTCTCACGTAGCTGCTAAAGTAGCTCAGAAGACCGAGCAAACGATTTGGAGCGGCGTTAACGCTACCGCTGGTGAGTTCAATGGCTTCACCACTTTGATGGCTGCTGACGCTGATGTTGTTGATGTAGTCGGAACTTCCGTTACTGCTGCCAACGTTATCGAAGAGCTCGGCAAAATTGCTGATGCTATCCCTTCCGCCTTGTATGGTAAGGAGGATCTGACCATCTACGTTCCTCAGAACGTTGCTAAGGCTTATGTCCGCGCTTTGGGTGGTTTCGGTGCTGCTGGTTTGGGTGCAAATGGTGTGAACAATGCTGGAACCCAATGGTTCGGCGGTGAGCCTTTGTTCTTCGATGGCATTCGCGTTTCTATGGTTAGCGGCTTGGCTTCTAACAAAATGGTAGCTGCTCAATCTTCTAACTTGTACTTCGGAACTGGTCTACTTAGCGACCACAATGAGGTTAAGTTGCTCGATATGAGTGACTTGGATGGCTCACAGAACGTTCGCGTTATTATGCGATATACTGCCGGAGTTCAGTACGGAATCGGTTCTGACATCGTTCTTTACGCTTAATTGATTTGATTTAACCAAAAAGGGGGTGAGGGTTTTGCCCCGCCCCTTTTTTTTATTCTTAAACTTATGTGTGATTTAACAACCGGACGTTCAGTCCCTTGCAAAGATGTAGTCGGCGGAATTAAGGCCGTTTACTTCGCTAATTATGGCGATTTGGGTGCTGTCACCTATGACGTCGCGAACACGGATGCGATCGATTCTTTCGCTGGCACTCCCACGGCTTATGAGTATGATGTAAAGGGTAACTCATCTTTTGAGCAGACCATCACTTCATCTCGTGAGAATGGAACAACTTTCTTTGAGCAGACCTTGAATTTGACCTTCACGAAATTGGATAAGGCCACTAACAAGGAGCTCAAGCTTATGGCCTATGGCCGCCCTCACGTATTCGTGGAGGATTATAATGGAAACGTCTTCGTAATGGGCCTCGAGCACGGAGCTGAGGTTACGGGCGGAACCGTTGTAACGGGTGCCGCAATGGGTGATCTTAGCGGATATACGTTGACGTTGACTGCACAAGAGAAAGTTCCGGCTAACTTCCTGGATACGACTCTCTCTGCTGCTGGAGTTAGCGTAAGCGCAACGCAGATCAACCCTTAATTGATTCTCGATCTGATTTAGATTAGGGGCTTCGGCCCCTTTTCTTTTGGAATAAACTTCGAGGGAATGGTTATTTAATTAAGATGCACATCCTTAAACCTATAACCTCAGCTCAGGAGATAGAGATTATCCCCAGGGAGAGCAATGCCGCGGACGTTTCTCTTCATTTAAAAAATGAAAGCACGAACCAAACGCAGATCCTCAATCCAACGATAACGCAAGCTGACGGCTTTATGACGCTCTCTGCGGAGTTTTCTCTCGTTTCAGGGGTATTCTATGGGCTGAAGGTTTTTAACGGCTCTACGCTCATTTATCGCGATAGAGTTTTCGTAACTTCACAAACGGATTTCGATAAGTTCTCCGTAAACGAGGGAGTTTATATCAAGGAGGAATCATTTAATAACGACTTTGTGATCTTATGAGCAACATTCACGTAGTAAATCTCTCATCATATACAACCCCGGAGATAAAGGAATTCTCCAACCGGGAGTGGGTATCCTATGGAGATGACAATAATTATTTTCAATTCCTCATCGATCGGTATAACGGATCTCCGACAAACAATGCCATCATTAACGGAATCTCGGAGCTTATCTATGGCCGAGGCTTAGATGCCTCCGATTCATCTCGGAAGCCTGAGGCTTATGCTCAAATGCGATCACTCTTCAAGAAGGAGGATCTCCGGAAAGCAACATCCGATTTTAAGATGATGGGACAATGTGCCTTCCAGGTGATCTATTCCCAGGATCATCAAATGATCAACGAGGTATATCATTTGCCTATCGAATCCCTCCGCGCTGAGAAGTGCAATGAAGAGGGAGAGATCGAGGCTTATTATTATGCTAAGGATTGGGGAGCGGTAGCCGAGAGAAAGCAAACGCCAACCAGGATCCCAGCTTTCGGATTCTCAAATGAAGGAATCGAGATCTTGTATATCAAGCCCTATCGCGCCGGATTTTATTATTATTCACCGGTGGATTATCAAGGTGGCCTCCAATATGCGGAACTCGAGGAAGAGGTGGCGAATTATCACCTCAACAACATTAAGAACGGGATGAGCCCCTCGATGCTGATCAACTTCAACAATGGAGTGCCAACGGAAGAGGAGCGATATATCATCGAGAATAAGATCTCAGAGAAATTCTCAGGATCCTCCAATGCCGGAAAGTTCATCCTCGCCTTCAATGATAACAAGGAGCTTTCGGCAACAATCGAACCGGTGCAGCTTAATGATGCCTCGCAACAATATCAGTTCCTCGCCGATGAGTCGATGCGGAAGATTATGGTCGCTCACCGCGTAACATCTCCGATGCTCTTGGGCATTAAGGATCAATCCGGATTGGGCAATAATGCGGAGGAGCTGATGACGGCCTCGACGTTGTTCGATAATATAGTAATCCGCCCGATGCAAGAAACGATCCTCGATGGGATCGACAAGATCTTGGCTTATAACGATATCTCTCTCGACATCTATTTCAAAACGCTTCAGCCGATTGAATTCTCAGACGTTCAGGTAGTGGACAAGGCCACGATGGAGCAAGAGACGGGAGTCAAATTATCAGCCCAGGGAAAAGAGCCTTCAGATCAGGAGCTTGATATCTTATTCAATCTCTTGGAAGAGCTCGGGGAGGAGATCAATGAGGAAGAATGGGAGCTTGTGGATGAGCGCCCGGTCGATTATGATCAGGAGGAGGCTCTCGATAAGATGCTTCAGCTCGCCTCAACGGGATCGGCAAACACAAACGCCAAGAGCTCTCAAGATGGCGTAACGCCTTTCGATCGCCCTTTTAAAGTTCGATATCAGTATTCAGGAAGTAAATCTCCCCAGCGGGATTTCTGCCGGAAGATGATGGCGGCTTCTAAAGTTTATCGGAAAGAGGATATTCTCTCAATGGGCGAGAAGGCAGTTAATGCGGGCTTCGGAGTCGGAGGATCAGATACGTATTCAATTTGGCTCTATAAGGGCGGAGCAAGATGCAAACATTTTTGGACCCGGAAAACGTTTATGGCGAAAGAGGGGGCGAAGGGAGTCGATGCAAAGAATCCCAACGCTGAGGTATCTACGGCCGCAGCTCGCAGAGCTGGAGCTAAGATCGAAACGAATCCTCGCGAAGTATCAACGATGCCCTCGGATATGGATTATAGCGGATATACGCCCGAGTATGCTCGCACTCACGGAATTCCTAAATAATAACGAAAATGGCAACGGCTCTATTTATTAAGCGAGAGGATATTGTAAGAAACACGGCCCTGGGCGGGAATGTCGATACGGATAAGTTTATTCAATTTATCAAAGTAGCTCAGGAGATCCACGTTCAGAATTATCTCGGCTCTCGCCTTTATGATAAGATCTCCAGCGATATCATCGCGGGAACATTGTCGGGTAATTACCTCTCTTTGGTTAACACATATATTCAACCGATGCTCATCCACTTCTCGATGATGGAGTATCTCCCTTTCGCAGCTTATACGATCGCCAACGGCGGAGTATATAAGCACAATTCGGAGAACTCAACGAGCGTGGAGAAGGTGGAGGTTGATTATTTGGTTGAGAAAGAGCGGAAGATCGCAGAATTCTATGTTCGGCGCTTTGTGGATTATATGAGCTTCAATCAGGATCTATATCCGGAATATAATTCAAACTCGAACGATGATATCTATCCGGATCACGACGTACAATATTCGGGCTGGGTTTTATGAAGCAAGAGGAGAAAAAAATATATAAGCCAAAGAATAATAACATTCTCAAGCTGAGAAGTTATTTAAGTAAGAAAGACAAGAATGGCAAATCTAATTAATTGGGGCGCGGTCTATTGTGAGACGTGGTGGGGCGATACGGATCGAATGACGTTATCGATCCAAAACGAAAGCGCACCTCCTTGTTTTGCTCCGGTAAATGATATCGCTCTTTCTTTCCTTGCTCGCGTGGAAGCTGATGGCGGATCTCTCGAAGGTTATGATTGTTTGGTAGCAGCCTTGCAAGATTTGGGAGAGGATAACTATTATGAATTATGGGATACCTATATTCTACGAATGACGGAAGATGGAGCAACGCTTGAAGGCGAGGCTTGTTTAATTGAACAACTATTTAATTTGAACTGATGAGTTTCTTTGATGACGCCTCGCTTGTAATGATTCCAAGCGGATATAAAGACCAAAAGGTCTATTCAGTAAAACCGATTGACGGCACGGGTGACCTAACCTTCTCACGCGGTAGCGATATTGAGGCCACGAGGGTGGCGGCCAACGGCTACATTCAGAAAGCCAAAGTCAACCTATTGACCTACTC
>Ga0208897_1001325_pt1 | contig 10301 bp, 11 predicted proteins | sample ColrivemetaGS697_FD_187594 | JGI IMG/M metagenome (GOLD analysis project Ga0208897, IMG submission 187594) | Estuarine microbial communities from the Columbia River estuary, USA - metaG S.697 (SPAdes) (version 2) | ecosystem: Environmental > Aquatic > Marine > Intertidal zone > Estuary | place...
TAGTAAGCCATGAGGTTCCGTTATAAAACTCCAGGGTATTATCAGTACTATTATATCTTAAGGAACCGGATTCTATACCTACTCTTTCTCCAGTAGTACCAGAAGGGATTTTTGCAGAACCTGTTCCTAATGAAGTGGAAACACCAGAGACTGTTGCTCCGGAATCACCAGCACGATTTGAAATATTTGTGATTTTAATAGAAGACATTATACTGTTACCCAGGAACTACCGTTATAATATTCTACCGCATAAACACCAGAGATCTCTCCGGAACTATACCTAATCTGTCCTGCAACGGGACTTGAAGGTCTTTGTGTTAAGTCACCGCCAGGAATAGAGAATGAACCAGTCCCAGAGAACGTGGTAATCCCAGATAAAGTAATAGTACCTGATGGTGATTGTATAGTACCAACCCTGATTACAGACATGTTGATTTTTTAATCCTTCTTATATTTATAGATGAGTTCTTATTTGAGTTCTTATGAGAGACCACCGTGGCCATTAGAGCAAGCAGCAAGATAGAAACGTGCTACTGTGAGGTCACCGAAGTCAGTTGCATTGGCGGTAGTTGCTATAGTGATGTAGTCTATTGTGTTTGTAATCGCCGCCGCCCCACCACCAAAGACACCTCTAGTACTTGAGGAACATGCAGCAAGACCATAACGTGCTACTGTGAGGTCACCAAAGTCAGTTGTGTTTCCTGTGGTTGCAATGGTAATGTAGTCTAATACGTTTGAGTATGATGGGGTTGGAGTTGGAGAAAAACCTCCTCCAAAGACACCTCTAGTACTTGAGGAACATGCAGTAAGGTCACTGCGTGTTGATAGATCTCCAAAGTCAGTAGCATTACCTGTAGTTGCTATGGTGATATAGTCTATTGTATTGTAAAATGATGGATTAGCATAACCACCACCAAAGACACCACGAGTACTTGAAGAACATGCGGAAAGTGTAAGACGTGCTTGCGTTAAATCTCCAAAGTCGGTGGCGTTTCCTACTGATGCTATGGTGATGTAATCTATTGTATTTGTTATTGTTGGAGTAATACCACCACCAAAGACACCTCTAGTACTAGAAGAACATGCAGCAGGACTATAACGCGCTAAAGTTAAGTCACCAAAGTCGGTAGCATTTCCTGTGGATGCTATGGTAATATAGTCGATTGTGTTTGAGAATGCTGGAGTAACGCCGCCACCAAAGACACCTCTAGTACTTGAGGAACATGCAGCAAGTTGAGAACGTGCTGCAGTTAAATCACCAAAGTCAGTTGCGTTACCTGTTGTTGCTATGGTGATGTAGTCTATCGTATTATTTACTGTTGGAGTAGCACCACCACCAAAGACACCTCTATAAAATGGTTCGTCTCTATTTGCACTGGAAATAGTAAGCCATGAGGTTCCATTATAAAACTCCAAGGTATTATCAGTACTATTATATCTTAAAGAACCGGATTCTATACCTACTCGTTCCCCTGTAGTACCAACTGGAAGTCTTACTGGATTTGAACCAGTTACTGTGGAAACACCAGAAAGTGTTGAACCGGAGTCACCTGTATGATTTGTAACGTTTGTAATCTTAATCGAAGACATTATATTTGTACCCAGGAACTACCGTTATAATATTCGACTGCGTTTGTAAGGTCACCCGAAACGTAACGTATCTGTCCGGTAAGAGGAGTTGCAGGTCTCTGGGAACTATCACCACCAGAAATAGCAAAAGCACCAGTCCCAGAGAACGTGGTAATCCCTGCGAACGTAACTGTCCCTGATGGTGATTGTAGTTTATCAACCCTGATTACAGACATGTTGATTTCTTAACCCTTCTTATATTTAGAGGAGTTCCAAAAATCCAAATCCTTGTATTTACTTATTATCCTCTCACTTAAAACATCCCCATAAGACCGATTTGTTTTTTCAATCTTACTCTTCAGTTCATGCATTGAACTTAAACCATAAATCTCTGTATCTCTTTCTCTGTGTTGATTTTCAATCTTATCAAAAGTATGAGAATAAGGTTCTAACTCCAAGAACTGATAAATCTTATTCAACTCACCTTGAGGGTCTTTTACTAAATCATCATATTCAATCAGGTGAATACAGTTCTTATCACCCTCATGGAATGCTTTTGCTAATCCATTGATTGAGTTAAAGACCACACCAGAATGAGACATTAAGAAATCACACCTGTTATCATCACTAATCGGTATTCTTTGGTCTATCAGTGCTTTATCCAAGAATGAAACTTCACCTTTACTCTTATGGATTAAATCAATAAAAGAAGCAAGAATATCTAATGGATGTCTTACAGTACAGATAATCTTTGGATTTGGAGTGATATACTTTCTTATGAAGGGGATTTGGCCTAGCCATCCACGACTTTTATCTATTACTACGGGTTTTGTTGTATCACTATAATAGTTCTCTAAAACACTGGAGATAATCTTATGATTACACTGTGGTTTTGGATATGCGTTTGCTTGTTCGTTGAGACTAAAGAAAGTCTCTGTAGTATACATTAGTTCAAATGCCGGACTTAATGGTCCGGCATGAACTTGTGGGTTTTGATTTAGGATTGCTGTAAGTGCTGTACTTCCGGATCTTGGGAGGCCAGCATCAAAGAAAAATGATTTAGTCATAAAGTAGTTAAGTTATAATCAAAGACCGTTTTCTCTTTCGTAAATACCCCAGGCCCAATCTACTTTAGCAGGGATATCAACGGGGATTGGTTCGCCTTGTGGGTCTTCTGGGTCGGGTTCGGTAGCACCATCAAGGACTTCAGTGAGATATGTAGATACTTGTGCTTTGGTGGTGAGAATACCTACGATACCAGGAGTATCTACAGTCACTGGATAGTGGCTAAGACCGAACATAATGTGGTCTTGTGGAGCAGGAGTAGTTGGGTCATACTTGAGGAAGATACCACCCATTCCTTCCTTACATAGGAACTCGGGTACAGTTCCGTCTGGGTTGAGACGGTATTGAATGATTTGATGAGTAATGGCCATTGTTCTTATGTATTTTTAGTTATTTATTCGTTTTAGCAAACTCTGCGTAGTTACCATTGAATAAATGGGCCCCGAAATGACCATTGGAGCACCAGGGTCCGCACCAGACCTTTCCACCAATCTTACGGTAACTATCACAGAAGAAATAGTCTTCAGACAGTAAGTGTCTGGTTTCTGGTTTGATTTCTACACGGAAGAAATCATGGACCTCTGCACCATCAGGGACCGAACGACCACCATTAATATAAGTTGGTGTATGAGGAATAAGTGCTTCGAAGACCTCACGTTTAATCATCATAAAAGCAGCACCACCATGTTCGATTTCAAATGGTTCATCTTCACTTACCATTGAATGTCCTGGTAGGTGATTGATATTAAAGACACCAGTGTGTGCGTAAAGGTCTTCTTTACCTGAAAGTGCTGCTGCTCTTACTTGGTTCCAATCAATACCTTTGAGTGGTACTGGACCAATAATCAAGTCCTTATCAGCAGCAATCATTCGTGCAACATCTCTTGGACGAAACTTAATGTCTGCATCAATAAACATTAAGTGTGTTGCATCAGTATTCAAAAAGTGATAAGCAATCGTGTTTCTTCCACGTTGAATAAGACTTTCGTTTCCTAGAAAGATACTTGTAATCTTATTTCCACTATTATTCACACTTTCAGTGAGTGCTAACAGAGATTGTGTATATTCACTGGTACATGCCCCACCATACATGGGAGTACCAATAGCAAGATGAAAGTTCATAATCAGTTCTCTTCAGTAGTTTCAGTAGTTCCTGTGAGTAGTTGTACGGGGTCTGGTTGTGCTAATGACTTCTGGTCCAGTGTAATCAATCCACGACTTTCTGCAAATCGTTGGCCACAGTCCTTGAACTTATCAGCACATCTTTCTAACCATTCCATCGTCATTTCATGTGATGGTGCAAGTCCATTTTCAATCATCTCTTGTTCTTGCTTGAGATAGTTGAAGATTTCTGCTTGAGCGTGTGCTACATTCACACCAATATCAAACAGATAGATGGAGTTACCTTCATCAATCAAACCACCACGGGGTCTTGCTGCGTTTAATGCTTGCTTCAGTGCAGTCATTACATGATAACGCTTTTCATCGTCTTCAAAGTCTTCTTCAGTAAGATGTTCCTTTCCAGTCTTTTCAAGTACAGAGTTGTACTGGGTCATAAGATAAGACATTTCACGGATTGCACCTTTGATATAGTTTTCACCTGATGTAAGACCATTCATCAGTTCAATGATTTCGATTTCTAAAAGTTCTCTATCGAACTCATCAGTGGTTTCTTCAAACTGCTTTTGCTTACGTCGAAGTTCAATATCGTCTTTACGTCTTTTGATTTGTGCTTCTGCAAGTGCTGCTTTCTTACGTTCAATACGTGCAAGAATATGACGAATACTATGAAGTGGTGTAAGGTCAGTAATATCCACAGTCGCATTCATGTACTGTGAATGAGACTTATAGAAGTTTTCTGATGTTGCTTGTATTGCTGGTAAGTTCTCTTGGATATTCTGCAACATTGGAGAATATTCTTTTGGTAACTGCGTGAGTTCGTTTTTAAGAGAACTGATTGATATTTCTGCTGATGGTATGAAATCTTGTGTAGTAATCGCTGAAGGTTGTTCAGTCATATCATATTACGAATGTTCTGGTCTATTTATTTGGTTACTGGAAGGGGTCTTGTTCGGTTCTTATGAAAGACCACCGTGACCGTTGGAACATGCAGCAAGGTTACCACGTGCTACAGTAAGGTCACCAAAGTCAGTAGCATTTCCGGTGGTTGCTATAGTAATGTAATCTAATACATTTTGCGGTGTTGGAGTATAACCACCACCAAAGACACCTCTGGTACTTGAAGAACATGCAGCAAGACCAAAGCGCGATACAGTTAAGTCTCCAAAGTCAGTGGCGTTTCCAGTAGACGCTATGATGATATAATCTATTATGTTTGTTTGTGTAAGAGATGGTACAGCAGTTTGATTTCCGCCAGCGAATAATCCCCTAGTACTTGAGGAACATGCTGATAGAGTATTGCGTACTACAGTAAGGTCTCCAAAGTCAGTGGCGTTTCCAGTAGACGCTATGGTGATATAATCTATTGTATTATGTATAGTTCCTGGACTTTCCCCTCCACCGAAGACACCTCTAGTACTTGAAGAACATGCAGTAATCCTATTTCTCCCTACAGTAAGGTCACCAAAGTCTGTAGCATTACCGGTGGTTGCTATGGTGATATAGTCTATTACATTGTAAAATGCTCCTGGGGAAAAACCACCACCAAAGACACCTCTGGTACTTGAGGAACATGCACCAGCAGAATAACGTGCTACAGTAAGGTCTCCAAAGTCAGTAGCATTCCCTGTGGTTGCTATAGTAATGTAATCTAATACGTCTGATGGACCTGGAGTACCACCACCAAAGACACCTCTGGTACTAGAAGAACATGCTCCAATAAACTGGCGTGTTGTAGTTAAGTCACCAAAGTCAGTGGCGTTACCTAATCCTTGAATAGAAATATAATCTATAGTGTTTAGGTTTGATGGAGCAACACCACCACCAAAAACTCCACGATTAGATAGGTCACTAGAACTCACTTCAACCCATGAGGTTCCATTATAATACTCCACATTACTTGTATCAGTATTATATCTCATTGCACCCGTAGAAACCCCCACAGGTCTCTCTCCTGTTGTTCCTTTAGGTAATACAAGATGAGCAGTAGAAGAAAACTCTAGGTTCCCTTCGAAGATTGGACCATTATTTCCATCTCCACCTTCAATCGTATCAACTCTTAAGTTTATCATGGGTTTTTTAGATATTTATAGTTTCTTATGATAATCCACCGTGTGCATTGGAACATGCAGCAAGACCACTACGTGCTACTGAAAGGTCACCGAAGTCAGTAGCATTTCCTACAGATGCTATGGTGATGTAGTCTATTATATTATAAAATGTTGATGGAACGGTATAACCACCACCAAAGACACCTCTGGTACTTGAGGAACATGCAGCAAAAGAATACCGTGCTGTAGTAAGGTCACCAAAGTCAGTTGCATTACCTGTGGTTGCTATGGTTATGTAGTCTATTGTGTTTGTTACTGATACTGATGGCCCGACCACTACACTACCACCACCAAAGACACCGCGAGTACTTGAGGAACAAGCAGCAGGATTTGTACGTGCTACAGTTAAATCTCCAAAGTCAGTAGCATTCCCTGTGGTTGCTATAGTAATATAGTCTAGTGTATTATATAGAGTACCTGGACTTTCGCCACCACCAAAGACACCTCTAGTACTTGAGGAACATGCAGTAAGACCACCGCGTGCTGCAGTAAGGTCGCCAAAATCGGTAGCATTTCCGGTGGTTGCTATGGTGATGTAGTCTATTGTATTATAAAATGTTGGACCTGGAGTAAAACCACCACCAAAGACACCTCTGGTACTTGAAGAACATGCACTAAAGGCCCAACGTGCTGTAGTAAGGTCACCAAAGTCAGTTGCATTACCTGTGGTTGCTATGGTTATGTAGTCTATTGTGTTTGTTAATGGAGTACCACCACCAAAGACACCTCTAGTACTTGAAGAACATGCAGCAATACTGCCACGTGTTACCGTTAAATCACCAAAGTCAGTGGCGTTACCTAATCCTTGAATAGAAATATAATCTATAGTGTTTAGGTTTGATGGAGCAACATAACCTGCTCCAAAAACCCCACGAACAGAAGCATCATAAGAACTCACTTCAACCCATGAGGTTCCATTATAATACTCTACGTTACTACTTTCTGTGTTATATCTTAATGCACCAGTAGAAACTCCAACAGGTCTTTCTGCTGTTGTACCCTTGGGAAGAACTATATGGGCCGTCGAAGAGAACTGTACGTTCCCTTCGATGATTGGACCTGATGTTCCTCCACTATTCTGTATAGTATCTACTCGCAGATTAGACATGAGATGTTTTTAGATATTTATTCAGGTTGTGGAGTTCCTTTAGGGTTCTTGTGGGGTTCCTTGTGGGTCCTTGTGGGTTCTTATGAGAGACCACCGTGTGCATTGGAACATGCAGCAAGAGCATATCGTGCTACAGTTAAATCACCAAAATCAGTTGCGTTACCGGTGGTTGCTATGGTGATATAATCTATTACGTTTGATGTTGGGGTCCCACCACCAAAGACACCTCTAGTGCTATTGGAACACGCACTACCACTATTACGTGCTACTGTTAAATCACCAAAATCAGTAGCGTTTCCAGTAGATGCTATCGTAATATATTCTATTGTATTGAAAACTGTAGGTGATGGTGTTGGACTAAAACCACCACCAAATACACCTCTGGTACTTGATGAACATGCAGCAGTGTAAGCACGTACTGTAGAAAGGTCACCGAAATCAGTTGCATTTCCTACTGACGCTATGGTTATGTAATCTAATACGTTATAATATGAACCAAATATAACTTCACCTCCACCAAAAACACCTCTAGTACTTGAAGAACACGCAGCAATACCATAACGTTCTTGCGTAAGGTCGCCAAAATCAGTTGCGTTTCCAGTGGTTGCTATGGTAATGTAGTCTATTATATTTGATACTGTATTTAAACTATTGTTTCCCCCACCACCGAAGATACCACGAGTACTTGAGGAACAAGCAGAAATAGCCATACGTATTTGAGTAAGGTCACCAAAGTCAGTTGCGTTTTCGCCTATTCCTATGGTGATATAGTCGATTGTGTTTAGTATTGGTCCGGCAATACCACCACCAAAGACCCCACGAGTACCGGAAGAACATGCAGCAAGAGCATATCGTGCTACAGAAAGGTCACCGAAGTCAGTAGCGTTTCCAGTAGATGTTATGGTAATGTAGTCTATTGTATTTGCTCCTGTTGGCGTACCACCACCAAACAGACCAACATCACCTGTTGGGAATGAAATATTTAATCTTATTCCTTTCCATTCAGTTCCAGTATAAACTTCAAGTACGTTATATTCAGTATTCCATCTTATAGAACCTGTAGAAGGTACTGAAGGTCTTTGCAATGCAGTTCCATCAGGCATATCAAGTTCAACGCTAGCAGAAACAACAGTAGCATAAAGTTCATCCAAAGCATTCATTCTTACAGTAGTACCAGTACTAACTGTAAAGGTTACACCAGCACCAACTACAAGGTCTTCTGCGAAACTAATGTTCTCCTGGCCATTAGCAATCGTAGTATCAACACTGATAATCTTTTCACCAGTGGGAATAAAACCATCAATGACTGTAGAAGTAACAATACCAGTAGTAAAGATAGAACTTGTAGAACTTACACCTGCAGTCTCATTTCCAGTTAAGTCTAATGCACTACCATCACCATAATACGTTGCAACACCTGATACTGCACTTACAATACCAGCATTAATCGTAAGACCATTGATTGAGTTATTACTTCCGTCTAATGTTAAACTTCCAGTACCAACTGTTAAGATACCAGTAACTCTAGCATCACCATTTACTACAAGGTCTGTTAAACCACTACCAATAACTACGTTACCTAAAGTAGTAACTCCAGTTACATTTAAGTTATTGGTAATATTCGTCTGTCCTGCAAGACTTGAAATACCACTGACTGTTAAGGAGTTTAAGTTTCCATCTACAATGGTAACTGATGATACTCTATAACCGATTGCTTCTACAACGTCTCCTGGTTGTGCTGCAGTAATCAGTGAGAAGTTAATCCCATCAGTTGCTGTATAGTCTGTGGTTGGGATTAACTTTGCACCATTATGATAAACATCCAGGTATCCTACACCATAACCATTAATGAAGGTAAATGAGGTCTGTACTCCTACTGGTGTATAAACCTGACGGTAGTATGCATCACCAGTAGAAACACCAACAGGAACTGCAACACCTAATACAACACCAGAGAATGAAAGTCCTCCTGTGGGTGGTGTGGAGAATATAATATTAGACCCAGAGATTGTATAGTCATCACTTGGATCTTGTACAACACCACCAAGATTTACAATGACTGACTGTGGGTTTGGTGGAGATATTGCAATGGTTGATGAGGTTAATGCAAAGGTATCTTGTGAACCATTGAAAGAACCTGAAATATCATCAAGTACTCTTAAGTTACCTGTGGATGCTGCAGCGTAACTTATCCATACCGTTCCATTCCATTGGTATGAAAACCCTGAAGTACTATCAGTATAAACTTCATTTAGTGTGGGACTATCTGGGAAGTTGAGAGCCATTATCGGTACTTTTTAGGTATTTATGATATCTTATCAGTCCTTTATTGATTCAGATGTGGCCATTCAGGCATTGCAGGTGGAACTATAACTGCTTCAGTTCCAATACCAGATGTTGAAGACTCATAAAGACCTTTAAGTTCTTCTACTGTTGTAACTGCATCAATCAAAGTTTCTCTTTCTTCTGATACTTCAATCACAGCAGCACGATAAGAAACAATACCAACAGGAACATCAATATCTCTTTCAAACTTTCTTACAATATACCAATCAGTTGGAGCAAGAAGAGTATTTGCAGTTTCTTTTGTTTGTTGAATATGAAGTGTCTTAAGACCAGTTTGAGTATATGGTTCTCCTTCTTCTGGTGTGATTACTTCATCTTCTAGTTGCTTTGGAATCAAGTTTCCATCAGTATCATAACCCCAGAAATATCGCTGGTCCCAGCTTGGTGGGTCTGATTGCTCTGTAATACCAACTGCTGCTCTTTGTTCTGGAGTAGCTAATCTTAGCCAATTGCTTGGATACTGCGTTCCATCAGGTGTGGTAAATGCTCTATCAAGTGCTAATGGTTTTCCTGCGAGTATAAACATTTCTTTGAGGTTTATGAGTATTTATGTTATAAAGCATTCAGTTCTTCCATTGAACTTCAGTTTAGGATAGTATTGATAATCCTTAATAATCTTCTTTAATGATTTTTCTAACAGATACGCATTATAATAAGTTGTTTCTATAATCTCACTTTCTACCAAATCATAAGGTATTCTTCTGGTCCTTTCTTTAATATCTCGTCTGGTTATACCAATCTTATAAAACTCTTCATCGTTTCCGGAAAACTTTAAGAGATAAACTTTACAAGGTTCGTGTTTCATTTCTGGGTGTTTATTGAAGTAATCACTCCTTATAAATCCATTATTTTTGAAGGAGCAACGAGGACATCCGTGTTGATTGTACAAACTTGCTTGCATTCTTCTTGTAAAAATATGATTACATTTGATACATTTAGTTTTTACTCTCTTTAATGTTCCTTCATATGATGATAATAGTTCA
>Ga0208897_1001336_pt1 | contig 10251 bp, 5 predicted proteins | sample ColrivemetaGS697_FD_187594 | JGI IMG/M metagenome (GOLD analysis project Ga0208897, IMG submission 187594) | Estuarine microbial communities from the Columbia River estuary, USA - metaG S.697 (SPAdes) (version 2) | ecosystem: Environmental > Aquatic > Marine > Intertidal zone > Estuary | place...
TTATCTTCTCGTTCTGCGTTTAGCACCATGACTTCCTGCAGGTCTTTGGCTGCTTCTAGGAGCACCTTCGCGTGGTCGTGCATCACGACTTCCACTTCGGTCACCACCTTTATATCCTCCGCCTTCGCGACTTCCACTTCGGTCACCACCTCTGTATCCACCACCATCACGACTTCCACCTCGGTCACCACGATCTCCACCGCCACTTGGGCGAGGTGAGCTTTCTTCGATAGATATTTCTCTACCGTTAAACTCCATGTCTTTAGCAGCACGTTGTAAGTCGGAAGTATGTCCACTTTCCATTTCAAAGAAAGAGAACATTTTCATTATTTCTATTTGTCCAATTTCAGGTGTAGCACCACCTAGGTTACTGTTAATCATTCCCATCAGTATCTTTGGACTCATCCCATCTTTGTTACCCTGGTTTATAAAGTAGCGTGTCATGTTTGATGCAGTGGTGTGCGGTTTACGCTCACTTCTTTCAGATCTTTCACCTCTATCTCTTCTGTCGCCACGATCTCTTCTGCCTCCTCTGTCATCGTCTCTATCGTTTTCTCGTTCACGACTTCTTTCTCTTTCTCTTGGGTCAGAAGTTTTATTTAAGTCTGGCGCATCTCTGTAGTATTCTAAGAATCGATTAAATTCGGTAGATACTATTTTTTTCAACACTTCTTCCTTGGTCATATCCTCAAACATTTCATAAATCTGAGGTAAGAAACTATCGATATGGCTATTGGCTATTTCGGTTTCTTTTATGTTATCTATAAGGTTGAATAATTGCTTTTGGCAGATGTCTTTACCGTTAGGAATAGGAACTTTTTCAAACTTACGACCTATTTTTTTCTCTAAATAACGAAGTCTACTTTCTTCTTTGGCGGTAAGCAGAGAGATAGAATATCCTTCGTTATTGGCTCTTCCTGTTCTGCCACTTCTATGCACATAAACGGCATCTTCGTCAGGTAATTTATAATTTATTACGTGTGTAAGTTCGTTTACATCCAGTCCACGAGCTGCCACGTCTGTAGCAATTAGCAATTGTAATTGACGATTACGGAATCTATTCATTACATAATCACGTTGCGCTTGAGATAAATCGCCGTGCAATGCATCGGTGTTATAACCGTCTTCGGCAAGTCGTTCTGCTACTTCTTTAGTTTCAGCTCGGGTTCTACAGAAAATAATACCATAAATATCCGGAGCGATATCCACTGCTCTTTTAAGCGCAGGGTAACGGTCTCTTGAATTTATTTTATAGTATTGGTGGGTTACATTTGTATTTGTTTCTTGTTTACTACCTGCCGATATCTCGAAGGGATCGGTCATGTATTTCTTGCTCAACTTAAGCATGTCTGGCGGCATGGTAGCAGAGAAAAGAAGGGTTTGCTTATCCTTAGGGGTATTTCCTAGGATTGCATCTAAATCTTCGGCAAATCCCATACTTAGCATTTCGTCTGCCTCGTCTAATACAAGAAATTCTACAGTTTCTAGGTCTAGTTTGTTTCTTTTTACCAGATCAAGAGTTCTTCCGGGTGTACCAACAACGATATCACAACCTCTTTCTAATTTCTTGATTTGACCCATGATATCGGCTCCACCATATACGGCTACTACTTTAAATCCAGGAATATTTTTACTGTAGGATTCGATGTCTGCTGTAATTTGTAAACCCAGCTCACGGGTAGGGCTTAATACAATGCATTTGACTCCTCTTTTAGAGGTGTCAATTTGATTAAGAATAGGCAAACTAAAAGCAGCAGTTTTACCTGTACCTGTTTGTGCAAATGCGATTAAATCTTGTTTGGATTCCAATACTTTTGGTATTGCAATTTCTTGAATAGGCGTAGGTTTTTCATAACCAAGCTCTAGTATGGCCTCTAAAATCTCTGATTTTAGACCCATTTCTTTGAATGTACTCATTTTCTATATGTTTAGTATAGCAATAGAGCACATTCTCCTTACCCGACGGGGTAATTTAATTCACGACAGTGGTGCTCCGCTGCTAAAATTAGGTGCAAAGGTAGGCTTTTTTATGTAATTTGACTGACTATCAATAAAATAAAGATAAACAACCCATTTCTTCTGGCTGAAATGACGAAATAAAGCCCTTTACCTAAAACACTCGCCAAGTTACCTATGATAGTGTTTTAGGGGATAATTTGGCCTAATACTTTTATTTTTTGTTGTCTAAAGCTGCTTTTACAAATCGTACAAATAATGGATGTGGCTCATCCACTGTACTCTTTAACTCTGGATGATATTGCACACCTACAAACCATGGGTGTGTGGGTATTTCTACAACCTCTACTAAGTTGTTATCAGGATTAATTCCAACGGCTTTCATGCCTAACGCTTCGAATTTTTCCAAGTACGTATTGTTAAATTCAAATCTATGTCTGTGCCGTTCTGAAATCATTTGTTTACCGTATGCAGTATATGATTTTGACCCTTTTTCTAACTTACATTTATAAGCGCCTAAACGCATGGTTCCTCCCTTTTTACTGATTCCTTTTTGACTTTCCATTAGGTCAATCACCGGATCTATGGTTTTTGTCATTTCGGTACTATGGGCTGTTTTAAGACCAAGAACATTGCGTGCATATTCTATTACGGCGCATTGCATACCAAGACAAATCCCGAAAAAAGGAACATTGTTCTCGCGTAAATATTTGATAGTGCTAATTTTCCCTTCTATTCCTCTGTCTCCAAAACCAGGTGCTACCAATACGCCATCTAACCCTTTTAATTTTTCTTCTATGCTGTCTTCATGTAAATTTTCTGAAGACATTAACGTTAGATTAACCTTACACTCGTTGACTGCTCCTGCGTGAATAAAAGCCTCGATAATAGATTTGTATGCATCTGGTAATTCAACATATTTACCAACAAGGCCAATATTTACCTCGTTCTTTGGGTGTTTTAATTTAAATAAAAAGTCTTTCCAACTATCCAAATCTGCATCACTTGTTGATGGGAGGCGCAGTTTTGCAAGCACTACTTTATCAAGTTTTTCCTTTTCCATAAGTAAGGGAACCTCATAAATAGTGGAAGCATCAATACTTTCGATTACGGCGTTTTGATTTACATTACAAAATAAGGATATCTTACTTCGTACTTCTTTACTTAATTTGTGTTCTGTTCGGCATACTAAAATATCAGGTTGTACACCAGCTTCTAGCAGTTTTTGTACTGAATGTTGTGTTGGCTTTGTTTTAAGTTCTCCGGCTGCTTTTAAATAAGGAACAAACGTTAGATGAATAACTACAGAATCATCGCTACCTAATTTACGTTTTAGCTGTCGAACAGACTCTACATAGGGTAGAGATTCTATGTCACCAACAGTGCCTCCTAGTTCTGTGATAATAATGTCAAACTCGCCACTATCACCCAGGATTTTCATTCTACGTTGTATTTCATCGGTAACATGAGGTATAATCTGAACAGTTTTGCCCAAATATTTTCCTTCGCGTTCATTGTCGATTACCGTTTGGTAGACACGACCAGTGGTCACGTTATTGGCTTGGGATGTAGGAACATTTAAGAAACGCTCGTAATGACCAAGATCAAGATCTGTTTCGGCCCCATCATCAGTCACATAGCACTCGCCATGTTCATACGGATTCATCGTTCCTGGATCAACGTTAAGGTAAGGATCAAATTTCTGAATCGTAACCCGGTAGCCACGCTTTTGCAGAAGCTTTGCTAGAGAAGCTGAAATAATTCCTTTTCCTAGAGATGATGTAACTCCTCCAGTAACAAATACGTATTTTGTGTCCATAAATTTGGTTGTTTTTAAATGTTCAAAAAAGGAAAAAATACCGTTTAATTAAACGAAAGACTCTCCGCATCTGTACGGTGGTCAAAAGTAAGTGAAAGGAAACCGTAAAATGTGTAATCTTCTTTTTTGAATTTCAATATCTTTTCAACACCTTCATGTGTTAGCTTTAGAAGATGAAAGTTGTGGTTATTAAACCTTGTTATCTTTAAAATTTATTATCGCTGAAATCACGGAAATCAATATGATTATCCTTTAGTACTTTTTAAAATTTAAGTAATTGATTTCTGCTTCAAAATGCCCTCAACTATTGCTAAATCTTCTGGTGTGTCTACCCCAATCATTTGATTTTCAGTAACCATGGCAGAAACTACAATGTGGTTTTGAACCCATCGAAGTTGTTCGAGTCTTTCAACCTCTTCTAGCAATGATGCGTCTAGATTTTTTATCTCTTCAAATGCAGTTGCAGTGAATCCATAAATACCAATATGTTTAAATGCTACCTCTGGTCTAAACTCATCCATAAAAGGTACTGGAGAACGACTAAAGTAGCATACATCACAAAAACCTTCATCAAATGATGTGGGAACAGCTTTTACGATGTTTGTATTTCTATAGTCTTCCTCAATGTTAATAGGTTGAATAAATGTGAGTACATCTACATCTTCTTCTTCAAAAAGATCAAGCATTCTATTAATATCCATTGAAGAAATTAAAGGCTCATCACCTTGTATGTTGATTATAACGTCGTATTCTGTTCCATCAGAGGCCAAAATTTCCATAGCTTCTTCGCAACGTTCAGTACCATTTTGAGGTTCATCAGAAGTGAGTATAGCTTGACCGTCAAATGATTCAACCATTTTGACTATTTGTTCACTATCCGTTATAACAAAAACCTCAGTAGCATCACTTTTTTCAGCCGCTTCATATACCCACTGTATCATTGGCTTCCCCAATATAAGTGCTAAAGGTTTATTTGGAAAACGAGTAGACTCTAATCTACATGGTATTAATATAACGCTGTTCATTTTAGATAAGTTAGTTAAAAGGTTATTCAGTTATAATTGCTCTTTTTGTAAAGAATAAGAATGAAAATGGGAGAGGTTTTTTATGGAACTGTAGTAAAAATATAATGTCTAAGAAGCTGTTTAATAGTTAATTAGACTTCTCTGTTTATATCCCACTGCTCGAGATAATCTGCTACTCTACGAACAAACATACCTCCTAAAGCACCATCTACTACTCTATGATCGTAAGAATGTGACAAGAACATTTTATGTCGAATACCGATTAGATCTCCGTGTTCTGTTTCAATGACTGCTGGTTTTTTAACAATTGCTCCCATAGCCATTATAGCTACTTGCGGTTGGTTAATGATAGGAGTTCCTAGCACATTCCCAAAAGTACCTACGTTAGTAACTGTATAGGTCCCACCTTGTATCTCATCAGGTTTAAGTTTGTTGTTTCTTGCTCTGCCAGCTAGATCATTTACAGATTTAGCTAGGCCGGTAAGATTCATAAAATCTGCATTCTTAATAACCGGTACGATTAAGTTACCGCTAGGAAGTGCTGCAGCCATTCCTATATTTATGTTCTTATGTTTGATGATTTTATCTCCACTTACCGAAATATTAATCATTGGAAAATCTTTAATTGCCTTGGTTATTGCTTCGATGAAGATAGGAGTGAAGGTGAAATTTTCTCCTTCTCGTGCTTTGAAGCTATCTTTAATTTTATTTCTCCAATTAACTATGTTAGTAACATCTGCTTCCACAAAAGAAGTTACGTGTGGGGATGTTTGCTTACTCATTACCATGTGATCAGCAATGAGCTTTCGCATTCTGTCCATTTCGATTAACTCATCACCCGGGGCCAGATTAATAGCTGGAGTTTCATGAGAAGCGATAGGGGCAACTTGTGCGCTTGGCATGATGGCTGCAACTGGATGAGCAGCTGAAGGTTGTGCATTACCATTTTTCACAAAATCTAGTATATCTCTTTTGGTAACTCGACCCTCTTGACCTGTACCCAAAATTCTTTCTAATTGATCCATAGAAACTCCCTCTGCACGGGCAATATTCATAACGAGTGGCGAATAGAATCTGTCACTAGTAGACGGGGCAAGAGTTGTTGTTGCTTGTTGAGCAACAGTGATGGTGTTTTCAATAACAGCTATTGGTTCTGGAGTTGAAATCTTTTCCGTTGGAGCAGCAACAGCAGCGACACCATTTGCGCTAATGATAGCTATCGGTTCGCCTACTTTTACCACATCCCCTTCTTTATAAAGCTTTTGAATTAATACGCCAGATTCCATACTAGGAACCTCACTATCTACTTTATCCGTTGCTATTTCGAGCACAGCCTCATCTATTTCTATGATATCTCCTTCGTTTTTTAGCCAAGAAATAATCGTTGCTTCAGCAATGCTTTCGCCCATTTTAGGCATTATTAGTTTGTATTCTGACATAGCGTTATGTAGTGCAAAAGTACAAGTTTAGATTTAGCCATTAGTGCTAATTAATATTCAAATTGATAACAAATAAGATTTACGTGTATTTCGATAAACTTGCCTTTCATTCGGATAACAAACTATCTAATACTTAAATCTTCTACTTACTTTGCCACATTAAACATTTTTTATGAAGTTAAGAATTTCACTTATAGCCTTATTCGCTATTGTTTCCATTTCTTTGTTTGCTCAGAAATCAGAAACCAAGCAAGATAAAAACGGTAACTCGTACCTTAGTTATTCTAACGACCCCACCAATTCAAGATGGTACACCTTGGATAATGGATTGACGGTAGTGCTATCTCAAAATAGTGCTAAGCCTCGTGTACAAACACTTATAGCTACAAAAGCAGGAAGTAGTAGCGATCCCGCAGACAATACTGGACTTGCCCACTATTTGGAGCACATGCTCTTTAAAGGTACGGACAAATATGGTAGCTTAGACTACTCCAAAGAGAAAGTACTGCTTGATCAAGTAGATAAACTGTATGAAAAATACAATCAAACGACTGATGAGGCGAAGCGTAAAATTATTTACGCAGAGATAGATAGAGTAAGTGGTGAAGCTGCAAAATTTGCTATTGCAAATGAATATGACAAGATGTTGCAAGGGATTGGCGCTCAAGGCACCAATGCATTTACAAGTTTTGAAAGAACAGTATATGTAAACGATATTCCTGCCAATCAAATTAGCACCTGGCTCACTATAGAGTCTGAACGATTTAGAAATCCAATTCTTAGACTTTTTCACACCGAATTAGAGGCTGTGTATGAAGAGAAAAATAGAGGTTTGGATAGCGATGATTGGGAAGTTTATGAAAAATTATTTGCCGAAGCATTCCCAAATCACAATTATGGAAGACAAACAACTATCGGAACGATAGAACATTTAAAGAATCCAAGTTTAGTGAAAATCAGAAATTATTTTAATACCTATTATGTTCCGAATAACATGGCTGTGATCATGGCCGGCGATATTAATTTGGATGAAACTTTCTTGCTGGTAAAGAAAAACTTCAGTTATATGAAGTCTAAAAAAGTTCCTAAAATGACTTTTGAAGATGAGACACCATTGGCTCAAAAAGTTGTGGTTGAGGTAGTAGGACCTAGTGAGGAGTCTCTAACGATGGGGTATAGAGTTCCTAATGCATTGAGTAAAGATGCTGATTTGGTAAAGCTGGTAGATCTTATTCTTGCTAATTCCTCTGCTGGACTTATAGATCTCAATATGGTGAAAGCCCAAAAATGTATTCAAGCCTATTGTTCTCCAGAATTATTAAAAGAAAGAGGCTTACATTATTTCGGTGGTTCGCCTAATGAAGGACAAAGTTTAGAAGAATTAGAATCATTATTTTATGCGCAGCTAGACTTATTAAAGTCTGGTGATTTTGATATGGACTTGGTGAAGAGTATTGTGTTGAATAAGAAGGTTGACGAGATAAGACAATTTGAATCATACCAAGGGACTGCATATGCGCTTATGGATGCTTTTGTTATGGAAAATACCTGGAGCAAAGAGCTTGCAGCACTAGATAATATGCAGAAGTATACCAAGCAAGATGTAATAGATTTTGCCAACAAATACTATGTAGATGGACACATTGTCGTTTATAAAAGAAAAGGAGAAAAGGAAGAAGTTCAAAAAGTAGATAAACCTGAAATAACTAAAGTAGAAGTAAATAGAGGTAAGACTTCCCCATTTGTTGCTAAAATCTTAGCAACAAAATCTAATTCCATTACACCGCAATTAATAGACTATTCTAAAGAAATTGAATTTGCTAAACTGAATGGAGGAATTCCGGTATGGAAAGTAGTGAATGGAGATGAGCAACTCTTCTCATTGTACTATGTATTGGATATGGGATCTAGACACGACCAAAAATTGGCGTTGGCTGTTGAATACTTAGAATATTTAGGAACCAATCAATATTCAGCAGATGAAATTAGTACAGAGTTTTACAAGCTAGCTTGTGACTTTGGAGTTTCTACCGGTACAGACCAAAGCTACGTTTACCTGAATGGTCTAGCAACAAGTTTTGATAAAGCTCTTGAACTATTTGAGCATCTGTTGGCCAATGCTGTTGCTGACGATAGTAAATTAGATCAAATGATCGCGCAAAAATTAAAAAGTAGAGAGGATGCCAAACTGAATAAAGGTGTAATCATGCGTAACCTAAGAAATTATGCTTTATATGGAGCTGAAAATCCAAGTAACTTTATCTTATCGGCAGATCAACTTAAAAGTGTGAAAGGAACAGAACTCTCAAATTATATTCACAGTTTAACGTCCTATAACCATAAAATTTGGTACAGTGGACCATTAACGATGAACGAACTAACTGGCAAGCTAACAGAAGTGCACAAGACACCTGAAGCATTTTTAGCTGCTCCTGAAATTAAAGAATTCAAGATGCTGGAAAATAAAGGAGGTACTTTATTCGCACACTACGATATGGTTCAATCAGAAATCATGTGGTTGAAAAAATCTACAGAATTCATGGTGAATGAAGCTGCAGAGATTAGCATGTTTAATGAATACTTTGGTGGCGGCATGAGTAGTATCGTCTTTCAAGAAATCAGAGAAGCTAAAGCCCTTGCTTATTCTACTTATAGCTATTACGCTGCGGCTAGTAAATTAGGTGAAACCAATTCTGTTTTGGCTTATGTAGGTACGCAATCAGACAAGATGAAAGAGGGAATAGAGGCAATGAATATTCTACTCAATGATTTACCAGAGGATCAGAAAACGTTTGATAATGGAAAACAAGCGCTAAAGCAAGGATTGGAAACGAGCAGAATACTCAAAACAGCTATTTTATTTAACTATGACAACGCTATCAAATTAGGCTTAACAGAAGATAGTCGTAAAATGACTTTGGACCGTTTAGAGAAATTGACAATTCAAGATGTTAAGAATTTTCATTCAAATAAGATTAAAGGTGATTTTACCTACATAATAGTAGGAGATAGAGCTAAAATAGACCTAGATTATATGAAGCAATTCGGTCCTGTAAAGGAGGTTTCTTTAGAGCAGTTATTTGGGTACTAATCGAACAAAAATTTTAAATGTAATTAGTATGAGTGTAAGCCGTGATTTACAATAAATCACGGCTCATCTCTCTTAAACTTAAACTCTTTATAAAAGGGCATAATTACTCTACTTGAGTGATTATTATTTAAAAATCAATTACCTCATCCACTCTTTGCAGGCTGAATTGAGATTGTGGGATGCGCGGTGTAGGAGCTGTAGGTTCACAGCTAACGTAGGTTTTACCTGAATATTTAAAGGAACCATGCGGAGCGTATCCAGGAATTTCAATTCCTAAACTGAGATGTTCGTCTTGCTTATAGAATAATCCAATGGATTTAAGTCCAAGGATGTTGTGCGTAAGGTAAGACATTAGCATGGCCTTATCTTCGCAATCTGAAGTAGTGGACATGATGGTTTCTTCGGGGTAGTAAAACCTTTCTTCTCCGTATTTATCATAATCGCTACCATACGGTACCACTTGCTGCACAAAGGCGAGTAATAATTTTACCTGATCAATTATGTCACGACCTTTTACCTGTTGTTTTAGGTATTTCATGAGCGAAGAATCCATCTCTGCAGATAATGGTACATCGGTAAAATATTTGCCAACTTCAAACATGGGTAAGTCTCCTAAGAATTCTGTCATGGAGCCATTGGATTTAACCTCGATCATAAATGTATCGCCTGCCACTATGAAAGAAATATCTCTACTTTTAAGTTTTGCATTCACAAGAGGTAGGCTGAGTATGTTATGGGAAATTCTTTTTGTAGTTATTTTTTTATCCATAAAAATAAGATGCTTTCCTTTGTGTTTTCGGTTAGAATAATCCAAATCTTTATAAGTTTTTTGGGCATATTTAATGAAAATATAACGTCCAGGCGTAAAGTTTAAGTTTCCCATACAATTAAGGTCAGTGTCTGTTTTGGTTAAAATAACAT
>Ga0208897_1001342_pt1 | contig 10214 bp, 8 predicted proteins | sample ColrivemetaGS697_FD_187594 | JGI IMG/M metagenome (GOLD analysis project Ga0208897, IMG submission 187594) | Estuarine microbial communities from the Columbia River estuary, USA - metaG S.697 (SPAdes) (version 2) | ecosystem: Environmental > Aquatic > Marine > Intertidal zone > Estuary | place...
GATAACTAATAGACAAAAAACATGGCAAGAACTACTTTCACCGCAACAGAAGACATGATTGGTAAGTACATCAACGAGTATCTTTACTCTGACGTTAATCCAGTTGGAAAAATCGTTGGTATCAAATCGAAGACAATTCTTTATGTACAACCGATCGAAGCTACCAAGAATAAGACTGAGATGGAATTCATTCCAGGTGGTTTTTCAGCACATTGTACCAACAACAGTGCCCAAGAGTGGGAGTTTGAAGAAGTTGGTGAAGTTGTTGAAATGCGAATGACCCTTGGACGTTATGATTGGCGCAAAATCGCTGATGCTCCACGTAAACACTATGATTATAACTTCTAATAAAAATATGGTACTAGACTTAAATCAAGAAATGGCCTGGGTAACTTTCTTCAACGAAGGATGGGAAACCATCTGGCACCCAGTAACCGACATCACCGGCAAGCAACTCCACTTTGATGAAACTATCATGGACTATTGTCGCGAACGGTACAATGCTCGCGAAGGCCGCGATTGGACTTACTTCGGTATTGCACCCACCTCCCAAATGTTACTAAAGAACGCTGTAAGAGACAACCTATGAGATATACTGTAACCTTTCAAATTGACATTGAATCACGCGATGATAAGCATGCAGTTTCAAAGGCACAAATGATTGCCAATCGGCAGAACGATAAGCACCCTGCACAGCGTTGGATCGTGTCAGATGTATCTACTCGCCCATGGGCATCATTTAGTTTTAAGAAAGTTGACATCAGTAGTTTAACCGGTAAGTAATGGAAGATCATCATTATTTTGAAAATCCAGCACCCGAAGAAAAGGTGCTACGTTACGATGCCATCGTGCCAAACGTATGGGACTACACTATGTCTGAATATGCAAGTGTCTTAGCTTCTCACCACAATCGAGTTGGTGGTTTCGCTAAAGAATCAAAACGTCAATTGGTTGAAGAACACTTTGCTCCTCACAGGGTTCACTGGCGCACACAAACACGGTATTGGGAAGATTACGATAAACAAGATGCATGGCGATGAATCACAGACAATTTACATGGTGGCGTAGGTTTTACACAACACGACACTTAAAGCAACTGCCCTGGAAAGGTTACTCCGAGCTTCTCCAGAGAATCGATTATGGTGAGTATGAATTCAATCATCTTGGGTTTGAAGTGTACTTAGAGGATAAGGTTTATCTTGCAGAGATTGAAAAATTAAAGCAAACCTTAAAGTCAAAGAGTCAAGATGTGATTGAAGAAGCCATCATTCACCTGCGTAAGAAATTCCACAAACGCAAGGAATTTATCATGGAACGACATTTGATTGAAGAACAGAAGTCTTTGAATCGACTTGCGCAGGACTTAGCTTCAGAATTTGGAATGGAAAAGGAACATGTTGAAGAGGTGATGGAAACCTTTGATGGAACAACACGGCACATTTACTATCATTTACAGTCTATTAATAATAATCGCGTACCCCCGACCGCGGAGGAAGTAGAAATGATCCCAAAGACCGTTGAACCCCAACCTCGACACGTGCTCAGATATGATGAAATGAAGTGGCAGCCCCTATGGCAAGAAGTTATCACAGAAAAAAAGGTCTGGGGAGCACTTTAAAATAAACAGGCGGAGTACCATGTGATATATACTCTATGATGGAGTTTGATCAGGATTGGTTTAGCCAAGGGCCTATAGATTACGAGTTCAAGAAATACACTTTAATGGCGAAAATTAAGCGCCTTGAAGGTATGATTAAACTTGGTATAATCTGGCCTATTATTCAGGAGGTTGAGTACCACTTGGATTACCTGTATCGTTTCAAATATGAGAAAGAAACTCTTGACGATAAGTTAAAGATTGCTAAGGATATTGACTTCGTTAACTTTAGAATTATTTACGAAATTCCTGATGATCAAATAGGAGATCAGATGGACGTTCTTCACCGTATTGCAAACGAAGCGATAGTTAAATTTGAAGACGTTTACATGGAAGCAAGATTGGCTTGGAGAGACATTGAACCGCATATTAGAATAACGTGGATTCCTTCTAAAACTCCAATTTTAAAGTCAGGATTTGCAGCGATGGTTGACAATAGACAAAAGATTCACCTGTGTAAATTTGAAAAACCATCAAAGTTAGGAGGAGATTGGAGAACTTTCAAACTTGAAAAGATTGAAGAAGTTCCATTCACACCAGAAGCAATGGGTAAAATGGTAGAGATCCATACGCAAATGGACACTCGGATTCCATTTGCAAGAATGGACTATAATATCAATTGTTCGTTTGAAGACGCAATCTTCCCGATAGCCAAGAGTATATTATATTCTTCCTTAATGAAGGATTTCACCTCATGAGGGTGATATATAACCAAACATAAAATAAGATAGCATAGACATGCCTTACGTTTCAAAGGATGACATAATGGTTTATATCGGCAGTAACCTTTCAGTGGTTGCTGGCCAACCATCGACCGTCGAGCTAATCTTGTACAAAGACTACATCAACAATCAGTTGAATGCCGCTGATGCCGATTCAATTACGGTATCTCTGTACAATTCATTAGGACAAAAGATGTATCAGTACTCAAACCCAGTTATTTCGGGTATTACTGATCTTCTAACAATGGGTAACCCAGCAACAGCAACGCAGGGTTACATCTCTTTCTCGATCACACCAAACCAGAGCGCAAATCTGGCCAATGGTAACCTTTATGCTCAAGTAACAATCACATACTCTAACTACTATCCATCAGCGAAGACTTACATTATTCCACAGTTGATGATTGGTACAGTTAGCGGATCAAGTATTACAGGTACTGGTTCAGGTTCAGGTTCTGGTTCAGGATCGGGTTCAGGATCAACTTCACTTTCAGGTTCAAGTAACGCTTCAAGCCCTTACGTTAGATACCAAGTATCTGCAGTTGATGGCTCAAACCCATCACTGAAATCAGTCACGTTCAATGCCTCTGATCCTTCACTGGTAACTTCAATCAAGTTTTACAACTTAGATCAGAACAACGTTAGAAACGTACTGCTTGAAAATTATCTGATAAAGAGAGACCCGGGCGGTTCTAACGTCAACGCTAACATCGTTGTTACAAACGCAGGTTCTCCAAACCAATACGCTATCTACGAAATTACAGGTTATAATAGAATTAACGCTGAAGCCGGTGGAGGAGACGATAACGATAATGATTACACTGAAGTTCTAGTTACATACGAAGATAGCTCATACTCTCCAGTTGCTTCACCATACGTATGGGAAGTAGGACAGTACATTAGTTATGACATTGATATGTTTGGTGGAGCAGGTTCTGGTTCAGGAACTGCAGGATCAGACGGCACTTCAGGTTCTTCAGGTACAGACGGTACTTCAGGTTCATCAGGTACTGATGGCGTAGCGGGTCCACAGGGTCCTGCAGGTGTAGATGGTGTAATAGGTTCTGACGGTTCATCTGGTTCTTCAGGTACTGATGGTACTTCAGGCTCATCTGGCTCTTCAGGTACTGATGGTACTTCAGGCTCATCTGGTTCTTCAGGTTCTGATGGTACTTCAGGCTCATCTGGTTCTGATGGTACTTCAGGTTCTTCAGGTACTGATGGTACTTCAGGCTCATCTGGTTCTTCAGGTACTGATGGTACTTCAGGTTCTTCAGGCACTGATGGTACTTCAGGTTCTGATGGTACTTCTGGTTCATCTGGTACAGATGGCGTTGGAGGTATTACACAGGCTGGAACTAACATTGATGTTTCGGGTTCTGGTACAGTTGCAGACCCTTATGTAATTAGTGCTTCTTCATTAGCAAGTGGATCTTCAGGTTCATCAGGTACTGATGGTACTTCGGGTTCTTCAGGTACAGACGGTACTTCGGGTTCTTCAGGTACAGACGGTACTTCGGGTTCTTCAGGTACAGACGGTACTTCGGGTTCTTCAGGTACAGACGGTACTTCGGGTTCTTCAGGTACTTCAGGAGATAATGGTACTTCAGGTTCATCAGGCACGGACGGCACATCAGGTTCATCTGGCACAGACGGTACATCGGGTTCTTCAGGTACAGACGGCACTTCAGGTTCATCAGGTACTGATGGCACTTCTGGTTCTTCAGGTACTTCAGGTGACAATGGTACTTCGGGTTCTTCAGGTACTTCAGGTGACAATGGTACTTCGGGTTCTTCAGGAACTGATGGTACTTCAGGATCATCAGGCACGGACGGTACTTCAGGTTCTTCAGGAACTGATGGTACTTCAGGTTCATCGGGTACTTCAGGTGACAATGGTACTTCGGGTTCTTCAGGTACTTCAGGTGACAATGGTACTTCGGGTTCTTCAGGAACTGATGGTACTTCAGGATCATCAGGCACAGACGGTACTTCAGGTTCTTCAGGAACTGATGGTACTTCAGGTTCATCGGGTACTTCAGGTGACAATGGTACTTCGGGTTCTTCAGGTACTTCAGGTTCATCTGGCACGGACGGCACTTCTGGTTCTTCGGGTACTAATGGTACTTCAGGTTCTTCAGGTACAGATGGTACGTCAGGTTCTTCAGGTACTAATGGTCTTGGAATTCCTTCAGGTGGTACATCAGGTCAAGCGCTTGTTAAAATTGACTCTAACCCATATAACGTACAGTGGTCTACTATCTCAGGAGGTTCTGGTTCAGGAACTAACAAGTATCTACTAAGACTTGAATATGATTCATCAAACCACCTAGTTAATAACACTACAGATAACAAGTTTGTTTCTGCAACTGGATTCTTGACTGCAAACGCATCAGTTGACTCAGTTTCAGTTAATACTTCAACGGCAATTTATACAGCTACAGTTTCATTCAATGAATCAAATCCACCACTTGCAATTCAGGTTCTTGCATGGGATCCTGCAACTTACAAGTATGAAGTTCACGCCTACAGAGTTGACGCTGCACTAGCTAAAATTGATTCTGCAGCTGCAAACTTCTCTACGTCTGGCACAAATCAACTTGTTCCAAACTTCTTAAATGGTGCATTTACAACATCAATGACACTTGACGTAAGAAAAGACTTTATTAAATACGGTAATAAATCAGGTTTGGGTTCTTCTGCAAGAAACGCTCACGCATACGTAATATTTGTATTCTAAGACTATGGCAATCTACAATCCAACCAATCCACCCCTATTTCTATCCGGTAGAATCACATCTATTAACGGTTTAGATCAGTATCCTTATGAGGATTCAACTGGCATTAAAGCAACCGGTGCATATTACACCTTTGAAATCACAGTTGATCAAGTAACTTCGCAATCCATCGGTACTGCTAATTCTCGTTCAGGTAACGTTAAAGAGTACAATGGATTGGACATTAAGGCTGGAGATTGGGTTACAAGTGAAAATGGTCAGATTGTTCTAAAGATTGAATCAATCGAAACTAAATCCGAAACGTCTATTTCTTTTATCGCAAAAGACGTAGATATGATTGCGTATAAACTTTACGCTTCAAATTATCTTACAACAAATTCTAAGCTAGCTTTCTTTGAAGTTTCAGATAACAATGTGCCTCTTCTAACTACTGGGGCAGTTCAATCTTTCTTTCCAACTCCAGCGTCAATGGATAAGATCCAAGGTCGCTTTGCAGCTGAAGAAGAAACAGAAAGATACAGATTTGAATTTTCAACTTCTCAAACAGGTTATAATTCAGGCGACATTATTACAGTTTCAGCTGAAGGCGAGTTTGTAAAGCTTGGAACTCCGGGTGCTGCAGAAGTTCCAGTTGGTTTGGTTCTTGAAAAGACAATGAATGACACTGTAGTTTACATTAAGCCATTTAACACGTTAATTGATAACCACTCAAACCCTGAACTTCTTAATGGTAATGCTGGTGAAATCTACTACATGGACCCTACAGTTCCTGGTGGAATCACAACAACTGCTTCAAGAGGAGCTAAAGCACTTTTCCTACAAGTTAAAGATCCAGTTCAAACTGAAGTTAGAGCTACTATTTCAAACTACTTACCGGGTTCTTCAGACATGATTATCTTTAATGAGATTCCAGTGTTTGATGGTTCTTCAGATGAAGTTTCAACAGTTCAAGATTTTGTTGACCTAATTAACGTATCAACTGATGATCACCATATCACAGCATCTAAAGAATCAGAGTTTTCATCTTTGCTTTCTAACGCATCTGTTGCAACTAATGGTGTATCAATCCTAGCGCTATCAGATAACACAGGCGCAAGTTACACCCAGATTGATGTAACAATCAGCGATGGTACAAATTCAACAACAGTTCTATTTGACCAAACAACAGTAACTTCTCCAATCGCATATCCAGATGCACCGGAATACCTATTGGTTAATGCTCAGATCGCAGCTGATCTTTTTAACGCTGCTTTTCAAGCTGATGGCCTAGATCTTGAAGCAATCGCAATCATACCAGGAGACGGAGCTTACTCATCTACCTTTGGACAATTGAAGATTCAAGCTATTACATCAACGGCTTCAATCTCTATCACAACAACTGACGTTGACGTTCTAGGAGATACATTCCTATCAGGTTTTGGTATCGCGGCTTCAGCCCCTGCAAACGGAGCTGACTTCTTGATTTTAACAAGACAAGATGGTGGAGATCTAATGATCACCGGTAATGGAACATATATCAACCAAAACGGTATCACATCTTCATCAGCGGGTTCTTCTGCAGTTCTTCTAATGCTAGAAGGCGTTAATGACGAACCAGAAACGGGAGTTAATGTATCAGTTGATAAAAACCAGGTTGTGGCTTCAACCACAACACACGATCACTATGTGACAGGAATCAATATCGACTACACTCCATTCCAGGATAGCGATGTAATTGTTAAAATTAACGGTGTTGAAGTTAACATCGGAGATGGAGACAACGAAGATGATTGTTACTTTACAGATCCTACCCTTTCAGGTTACAATACTGATGGAAACGCAATGGTCGCCAAGCTGATTAAAGACATTGCATCCGGCGACGTATTGATCTGGAACCCTACCTATGCAGGTTATGGACTAGATCCATCAGATGATATTGACGTTATTTACCAGGCTTCTTCTTACGACCTGTAAAAAAACGCATTTTTTCCAGAAAATATCACTATATTATATCAAAAAGGGAGCTAAACGCTCCCTTTTGTTTTGATATATAGTCTTGAAGCTGGCACAAAGTCGGCTTCAAGAACAAAAAATACGAAAACCACATACATGGCACAAATTCGTTCAAAACAAATTTCAGATTTCTTAGCACAGGTTAACTGGGCAACTGTTAAGACAACTGAAATCCCTAACGCATTCGACGTTGACGCAAGATTCGACACAGTAGAATCTGATCTAGTAGACGAAAGCGCTGCAAGAGGCGCCGCTGACTCGGCTCTATCTGCATCTGTCGATTCTCTAGAAACTGCTCTATCTGCTGAGATTGAGGCTACTAACACTGATGTTACTGAACTTTACGCAGCTCTATCTGCTGAAGCTGACACAAGAGAAACTGAGATGAACACTCACCACGATGAGCACGTTAGTCTTATCACCGCTGAGTCTGGAAGAGCTATCGCTGCTGAAGGTTTCCTAGGCGCATCTGTTGATTCTCTAGAAGTTGCTGTTTCTATCGAATCTGAAAGAATCAATGCGATTCTTGACGGTTCTACAGTTGATCTAGACCAATTTGCAGAAGTTGTTTCTTACGTAAACGGTCTTGACCTTGTGAATGATAACTCATTCATCTCAAGAGAGACTTTCGTTGATGGTAGACTAAACAGACTAGACTCTTCAGTTGATTCTCTAGAATCTGCTCTAGCTGGCGAAATCGAAGCTACTAACGGCGACGTTACTGCAATCAATGCTTCTATCGACTCTCTAGAAAACAAGGCTGGTACTGACGTTTCAGCTCTTATCGCTTCTGTTGATTCTCTAGAAGGTGTTGACGCAGACCTACAACAGGCTATCAATTCTCTTGAAGAGAAGCACAATGATGAGATGAACACTCACCACCTTGAGCACGTATCTCTAATTACAGCTGAAGAAGAAAGAGCTATCGCTGCTGAAGGTTTCCTAGGCGCATCTGTTGATTCTCTAGAGCTTGCTCTAGCGAACGAAATCGAAGCTACTAACACTGATGTTACTGCACTTTACGCAGCTATCGATGCTGAAGAAGGAAGAGCTGGCGCTGCTGAAGGTTTCCTAGGTGCTTCTGTTGACTCTCTAGAGCTTGCTCTAGCGAACGAAATCGAAGCTACTAACACTGATGTTACTGCACTTTACGCAGCTATCAACACTGAGTCTGGAAGAGCAGGCGCTGCTGAAGGTTTCCTAGGCGCATCTGTTGATTCTCTAGAAGTTGCTGTTTCTATCGAATCTGAAAGAATTAACGCAATTCTTGACGGTTCTACAGTTGATCTAGACCAATTCGCAGAGGTTGTTTCTTACGTACAGGGTCTTGACCTTGTGAATGATAACTCATTCATCTCAAGAGAGCTTTACGTTAACAACTACCTAACATCTCTAGACGCTTCAGTTGATTCTCTAGAATCTGCTCTAACTGGCGAAATCGAAGCTACTAACGACGACGTTACTGCAATCGGCGCTTCTATCGACTCTCTAGAACTTGCATTGAACAACGGTTCAGGCGCTCTAGTTGATTCAGTTGACTCTCTAGAGCTTGCTCTAGCAGCTGAAATCTCAACTACTAACGCTGAAGTTGCAGGTATTAACTTGTCAATTGACTCTCTAGAGCTTGCTCTAGCGAACGAAATCGAAGCTACTAACGGCGACGTTCTAGCTATCATCGATTCAGTTGATTCTCTAGAGCTTGCTCTAACAGCTGAGACTAATTTAAGAATTTTCGGTGATACATACGCTGAAGTTGAAGTTACTGGTATTACAGCTGCTGCTGGTCCAGTTGTTATTTCATCTCCAGTTCTATTCGCAGAAGGTTCTTTCGATACAGAAGTTTACGTTAACGGTCTAAGAGTAGCATTTACTCAAATGAATCCTAATGATTTCGATCTAAACCTAGTTTATGCTATCGAAGCTTCTGACATCATCAGAATCGTTGGTGTTCAAGCTTAATTGAATAACAACCTTTAAGTGATTTAATTCACAGAGGGCTTCCCGCAAGGGAAGCCCTTTTTTATTGACGAATAAATAAAACAAAGCCAGTAAAAACACTTACAATATAGATGAAGATAGGAATCACAATCGGTCTACAATCCGATTACGAAAGTATATGGATCAACGGTATTAAATTGAATGCCCTGCTCTTAGCAAATGCTCTAATGAAAATAGGCAAATATGAAGTTGTAATTCTCGATACTAGCCGAAAGGTAACAGATCTATCAAAGGTTTCATGGGACGTTAATAAATTTCCAATCGAAGATTATTGGAAAGTATATCCAACCGTGGATATTTTAATAACACTTGGAACTTCTTTTCCAACTGAGATTTTAGATCAATTCAGAAAATCAGGACCAAATAAGAAGGTTGTCAAATACATGTGCGGTAATTCTTATGTAATTGATATGGAGCGTTCTATTTTTAAAGAAGGTAATGATCTGGGTAAAGCACCATGGGATCCAGGAGCCGATCAATTATGGTACGTACCCCAACAGGGCTATCAAAATCATGAATACTATAAGGTTGCATTTAGAAATGAAAACGTTTTCCCAGTTCCTTTTGTATGGGATCCTATGTTTTTAGATATTGAGGTGCTTAGGGCAAGAATTAAAAAGACAAAAACGCCATACTACATTCCAGGTAAAGAAAACTCTGAAAAGCTTCTATCAGTATTTGAACCTAACTTAAACGTAGTCAAATATGCAATGATACCTATTATGATTGCAGAGAAAGCACTTAGAGAAGGTGTAGAATTTAAGAAAATGAATGTGGCGAGTGGACAAAGACTTCTTAAGAATGGATACTTTAAGTCAATGATTGCGACTATGGATATTGTCAATGGCTCACAAGGTCCAAAGATTAGTTTCACATCACGATACCCCGTTACTCACTACTTAGCTAATGGAGCTGACGTTATAGTTTCACATCAGTGGGAAAACCCACTAAATTATTCTTATCTAGACGTGATGTACTTTGGATTTCCACTAGTTCACAATGCTGATATGATCAAGGATGCAGGGTACTACTATTCAGATTTCAATGTCAATGAGGGATACAATCAATTAAAATATGCAATTGAAGAACACGATAATAATCTAGAAG
>Ga0208897_1001348_pt1 | contig 10187 bp, 9 predicted proteins | sample ColrivemetaGS697_FD_187594 | JGI IMG/M metagenome (GOLD analysis project Ga0208897, IMG submission 187594) | Estuarine microbial communities from the Columbia River estuary, USA - metaG S.697 (SPAdes) (version 2) | ecosystem: Environmental > Aquatic > Marine > Intertidal zone > Estuary | place...
TAACTAAATGGTCTATTTCAAATTCACAGTAGTTTAGGTTGAAATTGTTGTGGGGGAAATTACCCGAACCAAATAACATGTGAGGATCCTTACCCACACTCAATTTCTGACCTTCCTTTAGTTTCTTTTCTAAGACCACAATGTCATTAATCAATATATCAATGTAATTAAACGACTGGTGGTATCTAATCGTAATGAAATTCCAATCCCACCCCAATTCGTGGTTGATGAATAGATACTCAGCATTCACCTCACCATTTTCTAAGAAATTACAAATGAATAAAAGGTTGTTATTATCCTTCTCAACATCGAGTCCCATATAATTTGGTAATTTCGCTAATAAGGTTCTTTTCTGAGGTCCTTTAGTGAGGATCTTAACCCTCATATTTAAAGTGAAATCATTTCCACCTTCAAATACCTCACCGATATTCCCTTTGTTAATTCCGTAGGATACGGTATCGGGCCAAAGTAACCATGGTTGTCCACTTTCTATAATCATACTATTATTTTTCTATAAAATTCCTCTAATTCGGGAAAGGTCTTAACAAAGTCAGTACCTCTACGTCTATCGTGTTCATCAACAAACTTTTTAAAGTTTCTTCTCTCATTGATTTTCTGATCCCCGCTTTCGGATATCGACCAATCGTAAATTCGTTTTATCTTTTCAGTCTCAACCTCAGTCATCCCCATATGTTTTCTATCGAAAACAGGTACACCTAAGTAAAGTGCCAATTCTGAATTCTTACGAATCTCTTCTTTGTGATGGTCTTCTAAAAGTTTAACTGATTGATGTGCAGGAAACCTCAAATAAGATGTGTCTAAATGGATTGGGTGTAACCAATATCTTTGGTCGTTTTGGTGTTCATATTTTAATTGGTGTACATTTTTAATCAGTGTGTTATATGAGAATGGACTCATCAAATTGTAGGTAGACATAATGGTTACCGTAACTGATGGTAGGTTATATAATACCTTATTGAGGTTGTCCCAAAATTTATTAAAGACCAATCCATTTCTAATGTATTCAGCCTGTTCTCCCCACGCATCTACCGATGTGAATAAGATCACCTCTTTAACCCGATTCTCCCCAATAATAATTTTCAGTTTCTCGATAAGACGATCGATTAGATCATCTACCACACCTAAGTTACTATTGATTGCGAACTTTAATTCTCTGTTTGGATTTGGGTTCTCAATAATATAATCCAATACTTTCCATGTATCCTTAGATAATAATGGCTCACCACCTGTTATTCTAAACGTATTAAGATCGTTATAAAGATTTGGCCACCATTTCCAAAAGGCATCTACATATGGATTATACTCACTCTGTAGAATGGGTACACTGTCTTCCGCAACTAACCCTTCGTAACTATTAAATGATGGTGTTGTTGGGTATCCACCGAATTCTTTCGCCTCCTGTAACCATTTGGACGAATAAGCCGGACCACAATATGAACACTTAAAATTACACGTATTTGAAAATGATACCTCAACGTATCTCGGGTTAAAATCCACCTTCCAATCAGATTTCGCAATCTGTTCAAAGTGTGGTTTAGACCATGGTTCAGATGATTTATAAATTCTATCTGAGTAGGTGTTTGAATTATCCTCAATGTTCCAACAGTAGTCACATTCAGAGGGTCTACCACCTTCCAACATTTCTTTTCGTTTGTATTTCTTAAAACGAGTATTATGCAATGCGGATGGATTCTGTTCAATCTCCTTAACTGGTATCTTATGTACACTAGGGTGGTGACATGAGTGGTTAAATCCTGTTTGTAAGTGCATGGTGACTTGTGTCCACTTCGCAAGACACATACCACACCCAACAGAATTTAAATTTTTCTTAGTTTCTTCGAAGTTTATATTAGACATTATAAGGTTACGTTTAACATTTCACAATTATCCATAAACAATACCGTCTCAACCAACTCGTATTTTAAATTATTCATTCCGTCGTTTTTATAATCAATTTTTCGTTGTTGCATCTCTGTAACAAATCTTCTTTCATTTCTCGCGGTTGTCTCACCTTGTTTCCAAGTTCCGTTGACAAAACCCTGATCTTCATGAGGTAGACAAAAGAATTTTCCACCATCTCGTCTAAATGGTAAAATATTTTCCACTATCTCAATGTCTGTTTTCACAGATTGGATGTTCGTTAGGTTTCCTTCAATACCGTTTACGTGATCGGTTACTTTATCTTCCGTTATATTCTCGAAGTCAAAATCCATAATTAACCCCTCTTTTTCTCCATTAAAGACCCCATCAATTTCATCAGGTGAAAAGAATCTATTGTAGAATTTAACACCCCCTATTTGACCTTTAAATTTGGTATTCATCTGAGGATCAAATCCAATGAAGAATGGGTTTCGTAAATCGTAACGTAGTAATGGATTATTGAAGGGGATAGGTTCACTAAGTTTTGTGTTTCTAACATTGTTGGATAATTCATTATCCAAATAACAATACATTAATTTATTCTCCGCATCAATTGACATTGTAATCTCAGTCCACATACCCTCGAAACGTTTAATCCAATTGTATATTGGGGTTCTCGACATGTCGAATAATTGGAATGTCATTGCTCTAGAGTTGTTAAACGATAACGAGTAATTGAATCCACCGGATTTTCTGAAGATAGGGTATTCCACAAACTTCCTATCCTTATCCCCGATCAACCATACAGGAATCTTATCCTCTTGTTGTTCCGCCTTGACCAAAATAGAAATCGTGTGATTCTTATTCAAATATTCCACGACCCTTCTGTTTGCGGGAATCTCAACATATGATGATTCACCATCTAAATTAATAACCGTTTTATTGGGGAAAGTCTTTAATATTTTACCCGTGGTATACCCCTCGTAGTATGCTCTCCAAAAAAGATCGTCATCTTCCATCCCCCAATCCCAATAGTCGTTTGAGTATCCATTGGTTCTTTCAACATGTTCCTTATTAAAAAGAATGACACCACCGAAGTATTGGTCATAACTCATGTCATAACCATACTTTGATAATTTAGTCGCAATGTGTATCGGGTGATTTTCAGGATATGAATAGTCACAAAATTCGTCATATGGTAACATATCAACATCGTGCCACGCAATGTAATCACATCCATCCTCAAACGCCCTCTTTGCCGCAATATTCTTCATTGCGCCTCTATTGAAGAGTTTATCATCCACTTGGTGGGCGACATAGAATTTATGGTCAATCCCCGCCCGTATTAGATGTTTACTTAAATGTGGGACCAATTTTCTAAGATGTTCCTCCCGATCCCTGTAGGGGATACAAATACCTAATTTGTGACTCATAGTTTTACTGTAATTTTCAAATAATCACCATAGTCTTCAACTGAATCAGTTTCAAATTCCAAGGTGTTTAACCCCTCCTCCGTAAAGTTGGTTAAGTTTTGTTTAACTAAATTGTTAAAGAAGATTTGATTATTTCTTGTTTCTTTATGTATCCAATTCTTTTCTATGGATGAATTGTTGTCATGATAAAGTTCTCGATAGATCCCATTTCTTCTTATTGGTTTCGGTATCGATGTTTGATGACTAACATAACCATCAGTTCTAATTTCACCACCACTCAATACCATATCGTTAGTATCCACGTTATGGTCATTGATACATAATGAGACAACGTCCATATCGAATTCAACCAATTCTTTATCTGAAACCGCACCAACATATAGATAACGATTACCTAAGTTTAGAACGTCACTTTCCATAGTCACGTCACCAACATACACACCATCCATAAAAAGGTCGATCCGTCTACCTCGTTTGGTTATTTTAAATGTTGCGGTTATGTCATCAATTACTTGTGTTGTAATCGAATATGGTTGTTTCTGATCATCAAAGATTTGGAAGAAATAACGATTAAATGAATTATAGAATAGTCCAATGTTATAACCCGGTATTGAGAAAATCGGATACTCATCATAATCTTTATTCTCGTCAAAGAATTTAGATTTAACCTTAGTTGTTATTTCGATTTCAAAATCGTTATCCAACATTTTAGGGTTGATCTCAATTTTAACATAATCGTCTTCTATTAATTCCACGTAAAATTCTGAGTAGTTGTTGATACCAAACTTCTCAACATCAAAAAATAACCCACCATGGGTTACTCTGTGAAATAAGTCGTCGTCTTCAAATCCCCAACCCCAATATTGATTAGAATAACCGTTAATACTTTTGAAGTCTTCGGAATCAAACATTGTAACCCCACCGAAGTATCTAAATAAAATGTCACCATCTTTATCCTCAACTTCAGAAATTAAACTGGTTGGGAATTCTGAATATGTGTAATCCCCCGTGATTGGGAGTAAGTCGACATCGTGAAAACATAGATATTCGTAACCCATTTTCATGGATAAATCCGCACCAATATTTAATAACTTACCACGATTAAATGGTCGGTTATCACCCTGTTCAACAACGAAAATTTTAAATTCGTTAATACCACAATTCGTCAAGTACTTTTTCATATACTTAACGAATGTCTTTAGGTGTGTTGGTCGATCTCTATACGGGACTATTATCGCCAGTGTCTTCATATTCTCTTTTTGGTCTATTCGATTCTCCAATTGTTTTTGCTTTACTTAATTCATAGAATTCATTTAAGTACCACTCGAGTCGTTGTGACCACGCCGCAGTATCTAGGTTATAAACGAAATCATTAATACCTTCCAAAGAGGTTGCGATTCGTTCGAGGGCATCTACACCTCGTTTGTTTAAATCTTCATTAGATGTTGCCATATCTGAGTCTTTTGTTTTTAATTAAGTTATTTTTTACATGTTCGAAGACCTTTTCCTCGGGACTATCCAATTCGACCTTCCATTCGGAATCTTCAACATAATTTTCAATTTCAGAAAGTTTGTGATCCATTAACTCAACCTCTTTATAGTATTCGTCATTTTCCTTACTAACCTCTTCCATTTTTTTATGGGTATCGTTAATATCAGATTCGATTGATTTGATTGTGAAATATTCCCCATCAACAATCGAGTTTCTATTAATTTCGACATCCTTTATTTGACTATAGAGTTCCTGCACTCGTTTTTGTAGTTCCTCCTCTATTTTTTTGATTTCAACGTAGTGATTCTCAATTTCCTCGTTTAATTTAGTTTCAGTATCACTAATGATGTCATAATGATCTCTAACTTGATCCCACATCTCGTTTATACTATTTGGGGATGTCTCTAAGAATTTAACATTATCATTAATCTTTTCGAATAATACTCTCTTATTCTCCTGAAGAGATAATTTCTCATCTTTAACCTCATCAGTCTTGAAAACAAAATCATAGATGTTCGAACTATTTAAGTTGGATTCAATGTATAATAGAAAGAGTGATGTTATTACTTTCCAATCCTCCGCATTGTATTCTACCGACTCTAACATGTCGGCAAAACCCTCTAATTTTTTAACTACGGGTTCGGTGAAGTCTATGTAACTATTTTGTACCATTCTGTATTGTTATCAAACTCAGTGTTGTTAAGTTTAGTATATTTTATGGAATTTAATCCGAATTTTTCTGTGTTTATCTTACCATCCAACAAATCTAGATAAGTTAATTTGTTTTCTATGATATCGGGATCATAAGTGTTTACCAACTCCTCGAATTTAAAACCAACCACATCAAATTGACCCTTTTTTCTGTTGGGTAGGTGAACTTCGGATGGTCTTTTTATTAAAACCCTATCATTTAAACCGACAGTTTTCACCACTCTCCATAATGTAACAGTATTATCTAATAATACGGATTCTTGACCGAAAAAACAAGGTTTTCCTAAATCTAACCAGTCACTTTCGATACCGTAGTAGTATTCTTTCCTAATTTGACTCTTATTTAGGGTCTTTCTAAATAATTTGAAGTCATATAGATTGATTGGTTCCGTATTTTCACTGTCACCTATTGATAAAATCTTATTTTCACTTCTAAATGGACCATCATAGGTGTCTGTTACCATCATTACACCATTATAAAAGATGGTGAGTCTCTTCTTTTTAAGGTCATGGGTGATGGTGTAGTGGTTTGTTGTTTGAAGGTCAATATCTTTTACATCCAATTGGAATAGTTTCCCGTCACCATCAAACATTTGTATAATCATTTGATTAACACAAGTAAAAATCTGTAAATCGAATCCGTTTAGGGTTCTAAAAATAATATTCTTATCTGTGGGTGTGAAATCTTCGTAATAAAAGAAGGAAACCGTAAAGTCTCCATTTAATTTTTCAGTTTGACCTGAACGAATAGATGCCGTTGGTCTTAGATTTAACTCTGACCCAAATCTTTGTGTTGATCTAACCTTTAGGTCACTTTTAAATAAATCTTTATTAGAATAATCATATCTTTTTTGAAGTGGTATGTTCTTTATCACACAACGATGTAATAAATCCAAATCAACATAACCCTTACCCCAATAATCATTTGAGAAACCATTAATTTTTTCAAACACATCTTTAGGGAAAAGGGTGACACCCCCAAAAAATTCTTGGTATGGGAGACCCGACTCATTGTTTTCTTTATTACCAAAGATCTGTACAGGTACCTCAGTAAAATAATATTCGGCATCGTCGTTAGTTGGTAAAAGATCGATATCGTGAAAACAAAAATAATCGTAGTCGTCCTTTATCTCGTTCACAATGGCGTTACAAAGTCGACCATAGTTAAATGGTCGATCATCTGACTGTTCCGCAACAAATATTTTATAGTCTATTTGTTTATTCGATAGAAACTCCACCATGTGGGGAAGGAACACATCCAGGTCTTCTCTCCTGTCTCTATATGGTACTATGATAGCTAACCTCATATACTAACGATTTCGTTTATAAGAGTACCCCAATTAGTGTATAAATTAAAATCGGGTTTATCGGCACGTTGAAATGAATACTCTTCATTTGATATGTCAACTCTAAAATTATTTCTTCTAAGTGAATCATACATCTCAAAGTATTCTTTTGAGTATGCGTAGTCTTGATTAATATCCGCAACTTTTTTAATTCTTTCTATTGATGTGGAATCCCATTTAAAATGGTGTACCTGTATTGAGTAATCATTGTATGGTGCTATGTTAGGGTGGTTCCACCCTTGCCATCTCCACGTGGTGTGACCATTAATTTTAGCATAATGTTGACCTGACGTAATCTCTACGGACCCTTTCATTAATGACACTTTATTTGGACACGCACCACTCATGGAATATCTAAAGAATCCCGCCATTGGATATTGTTCAAATATTGGTTTGTCTTCGGTTAATTCACTGAAGACACCGTCTTCTCCGATCCTATCGATAAACCCACCTCGTACTAAATTCCACTTATTTTCTTCACATGTTTTAATTAACGATCTGATGTCGTTATTTGGATATACTTGAAATTCATCAATATCCGCAACTACCCACCAATCATTCTTATGTTTATTTTTAATCATATTGTAAAGTATTGTGACTTTTTCCCAATCGAATAATCTATCCCTTACAATCTTAATGATTTTACATTTTTTGTATTCTTGAATGATTGTTTTTGACCTATTTAAGATTCTAGGTGACGCTTCAGATTCGTATACCACAAAATTAATTTCATCTACCACATCGTAGTAGTGATTAATGAAATGTCGTAACAACTCATGTCCATGACCTAAAACACAAACTAATCTAATCATAATAATGAGATTCCTCCCCGTTTTTCTATTTTTGTTATTATTTCTTTGGCCCCATAATATTTTATAGCCTTATTTTTCATCATCTTTAAAAAGTGTGGAGATTCCTTATATGGTGAACAAAGATGTGTATGTCCACCAAAGTTATAATCAACCAATTCCCTCACATTAAAAGGAAAATCTTGTTTAAGAAATGTCTTAAGTTTTTTCCCGTTAATTACGAACGTACTACTCACACCTTCATCTAAAATTTTAAATGGTGTGGTTTCAGTAAATGACATTATAGAGACGTTGAATTTAAAATCCTCATTAAGATCTTTAATTTTACTCTCTTCATCTTTGTCGTCTATTAATCTCATCATCGGAAACGTAATAAGTTGTTCCAAAATACATGAATTATAGTGGAAGTTTAATTCCCAAGTTTCCCTATTCTCTTCATAAATTTTTAATATTGCAGTTGCAGTATTGGAAATGAGTTTATAGTCGTATCCCCCGAAAATGTTAAAGTTAGGGATATAATCAATGTTCACTTTTTCCTGTAACTCATAAGGTAATAGATGTGGATACCTGTGTAACGTATCGAAATAAGAATGGAACCAACCTAAGATTTGCGAATCCCATCTAATTTTCAAGAGGTCATTTAATTGGGGTCTATCTCGTTGAACTAACGCAACAACATCACTACGTATTTCGTCAAAGTAACTGATAAAGTTAAAATCGGGATGTGAATATATGACACGATAATGATCCTCTAATGGTCTTCTTTCAAAGAAAAATGTGTCATAGTCAATATGAAGGAAAGGTTCTGTTTGAGCTTCAAAGACCTTAATCTTAGGTATTGAAAAAACAGACCCAAAATCATATTTCTCAAATAACTCCGTGTTTATTGATGTATACGGTATTCCCACTTCTTCCACAATTTTTTTACTTTCTTCGTCACAATATAGGTGGATGTTACCCCAATGCTTTTTTGCACATATTGCGGAGATCGCCATATAGGATAGTATTGCGTTATCCTCTAATGTCTTACCCTTTTCGAGTGGTTTAAATGTGTGGATTATTTTCATTTACGTATTAAAATAGTTATACCTGATGATGATGGTTTATCCTTTAAATTACCGTGATTAAAAAGATTCATCACAACCCATTCATTATTATCTTCTAATTCTTTCACCAATTTTGATGGACCATCGAAGGGGAAGAAATCCTTTTTTGCATCTTCAGATACGATTAGTGTTTTGGAATACGTAGGATCGGTATCGTGAATAACTATCATCCCTTTAGGGGTAATAATATTAGAATACAGGTCAAAGTCTTTCTTCACACCTTCATATGAATGGTCACCATCAATAAAGAGAAAATCTATTTGAATATCCTCTCTTATAAAAAAGTTATAATACGCCTCTTCCGACGTTTCCTTCACAAATCTTGGGTAGAAATTCTTACGATAGAAGGAATCCTCATTATCAATATCACTCTGTCCCCCAATACCATTACACGGATCAACAACATAAGTAGACCCGATATCCCCCCAATTATAATCACCATTACCCCCAAAAATGTTTTGTTTATAAAGGTCAATTCTTGACTGTGTTAATATTCTTGGGATGTAACCGCCACCCGAACCAATGACAACACAATTTTTATATCTCATATGTTGTACTAACGAATATATGATCAACCCATCACCCATATGTTCTGTAGTGGCACCGTGTGTCCATAGGAACGGAACCTTTTCACCATCATTGGTTGTGATGTATTTTTCGATATATTGTTGGTTGGTTATCATCTTAAATAAAATGGTATATCGGCACTTGGTGTGTGTCTTGTTATGGGTTTTAGACCGCCCCTTAATTTCTCGTATAAGTCATTATCCCTTTGTATCGGTGTCTTTGTGATGTGAGATGCTATACTCAGTGATATACCTTCACCCGCACCTGATATCTCTTTTCGATATCTTAAATCACTAAAGTCCTTCGCAATTTGACACCGTTCGTACCATTCATAGATTGATTGGTCAATAATACCTCTACGATTGAACGCGATGAAGTATTCCCATATGGTTTCAAATTCTTTGTATTCGGGACAGATTAACTCAACGTAATTTCTGTACGATTCCCACTCTTCAAAGTTCATATCGACATCCGCAACGGTTTTAAACTTAGCGGGATGATTTATCAATGTATCAATATATGAAATACCATTCATGAAATGATAGTCATCTAATAAATCGAAAATAGTTTCATCGGTGATATGTAGGTCGGCATCCAATAGAATCCCAACACGAGCGTGACGGTGTATGTATTTAATTAACGAAACCTTATCGTGGTATGATTTTACCGATTTCGTATACTCAATCGAATGGAAGTTTGGGAGGTGATCGTATTTTTCAAAATAGGCCACATTATCCGTTAAAATGAATATAGGTCTATTTTCATTTAACGAGATTAACTGTATTTTTTGATCTACTCCCTTAAAATATTTTTGATTGCCGAAGCACAGCATTCCGTATCCA
>Ga0208897_1001355_pt1 | contig 10150 bp, 11 predicted proteins | sample ColrivemetaGS697_FD_187594 | JGI IMG/M metagenome (GOLD analysis project Ga0208897, IMG submission 187594) | Estuarine microbial communities from the Columbia River estuary, USA - metaG S.697 (SPAdes) (version 2) | ecosystem: Environmental > Aquatic > Marine > Intertidal zone > Estuary | place...
AGAAAATACACTTAAATTAAAACCCATAAAGAAAAGAATGCATAGTAAATTGATATACAACATAGTGAAAGTAGTAAAGGGCTAGCTACAATTTACAACAGATTTATTTAAATAATAGTTAAAGGGCTTTATTTTATACAAACTTTAAGATAAATTTGTAGACAACATTTATCATAGAATCATGCCGAAAATTTCTCGTAAAGGGGCACTAATGCCACAATCACCCATTAGGAAACTAGTGCCTTATGCCGAACAAGCAAAAAAAGAAGGGGTAAATGTCTATCATCTAAACATCGGGCAACCTGATATTAAAACTCCCGAAGTGGCATTAAATGCTGTCAAAAACAATACGTTAGACACCTTAGCTTACAGTCGTTCGGAAGGGTCAGAAACATACCGCACAAAATTAGCTGCGTATTACAAGAAAAATAATATTTATGTCAATGCCGATGATATCATCATAACCACTGGTGGTAGTGAAGCTTTATTTTTTACTTTTGGGAGCATTATGGATCCCGAGGATGAAGTGATTATTCCCGAACCTTTTTATGCAAATTACAATGGCTTTTCTACTGCACAAGGCGTAAAAGTAGTGCCAGTCGTTTCAAGTATTGAATCTAATTTTGCCTTACCCCCTATAGCTGATTTTGAAGCCTTAATCACAAAAAAAACAAAAGCAATATTAATTTGTAATCCAGGCAACCCAACAGGATATCTGTACAGCAAGGCTGAAATTAGACAGTTGGCAGCACTCGTTAAAAAACACGATTTATATCTAATTTCTGATGAAGTATATCGTGAATTTACTTATGATGGACACGAGCATTATTCCATCATGCAAGAAGAAGGCTTGGAGTCAAATGCCATTATTATTGATTCCGTTTCAAAACGATATAGTATGTGTGGGGCAAGAATTGGATGTATTGTTACCAAAAACAAAGCGGTTCTTAACACAGCTTTAAAATTTGCACAAGCGCGTTTGTCCCCTCCAACCTATGCCCTGCTAGCAAGTGAAGCAGCCTTGGAGACTCCAGATAGTTATTTTAGGGAGGTCATCACTGAATATGTGGAACGAAGAAACGTTTTAGTGGAAGAACTTGAGAAAATTGAAGGAGTAAAAGTAGCAAAACCTAAAGGTGCTTTTTACTGCATTGTGGAGTTACCTGTCAAAGATTCTGATGTATTTGCGCAGTGGTTATTAGAAGTGTTTAGATTGCGCAATGAAACGATTATGGTAGCGCCCGCTGCCGGGTTTTATTCTACAGATGGTCTCGGAAAAAATCAAGTGAGAATTGCTTATGTCCTAAATAAAGAAGATCTTAGAACTTCGGTAGCTATTTTAAAAGCAGCACTTGTTCAGTACAACGATTAATGACTCTAAAAAATAACATATCTCTTAAACCTTTCAATACTTTTGGAGTAGATGTAAATGCGTCAAAATTTGTATCAATTGATTCTTTACAAAATCTCAAAGATATTTTAAATACAAATCCATTAGACTTACTGATACTTGGTGGCGGGAGTAATATGCTGCTTACTAAAGATGTTGAAGCCTTAGTTTTGCAAATAAACTTGAAAGGGATTTCTGTGATTTCAAGTTTTAAAAACAGTGTACATGTTGAAGTTGCTGCAGGTGAAAACTGGCATGAATTGGTGTGTTGGTGTCTAAACAAAGACTTTGGAGGGCTAGAAAACCTATCCTTAATTCCTGGTAATGTAGGAACAGCACCTATTCAAAATATTGGAGCGTACGGCGTAGAATTAAAAGATTCTTTCGTAAGCTGCAAAGCCATTCATATTCACACACAAGAACTGAGAACATTTACTAAAGAAGAATGCAATTTTGGATATAGAAACTCCATTTTTAAACAAGAACTAAAAGGACAATACATCATTACTTCGGTAGTTTTTGAATTAAGCAAGTATGACCACAGTTTAAAAACAAATTATGGAGCGATTGAAGCTGAATTACAAAACTCTGCAATTGAAACTCCCACAATTCAAGACGTTTCAAAAACCGTTATTTCTATTAGAAACTCAAAATTACCAGATCCAAAAATAATTGGAAATAGTGGTAGTTTTTTCAAAAATCCTGTAATTTCATATTCAAAATTTGAAGTTTTACAGAATCAGTTTCCACAAATTCAGCATTATAAAATTTCTGAAAACGCTGTTAAAATCCCTGCTGGCTGGTTGATTGATACCGCAGGTTTTAAAGGCAAAACCTTTGGAGATTTTGGAGTCCATGCCAAACAAGCTTTGGTTTTGGTGAACTATGGCGGTGCTTCAGGAAAAGATATTTTAAACTTATCTCAACAAATTCAAAAAGCTATAAAATTTATTTTTGATATTGATTTAGAAACAGAGGTCAATATTCTATAAAAGTGCACAAATATACTTTTGTAGGATATTAAAAATAAAAAAGATTTACGCTTTTTTACTGAGTTTACAAACAAGGCCTGCTACAATAGCACCTGCTATCGGTGCTAACCAAAACAACCAAAGCTGACCTGCATAATCTCCTCCAACTGCAAAAAACACTTGCCCTGTAGAGCGAGCTGGATTCACAGAAGTATTTGAAATAGGAATACTAATCAAGTGAATCAATGTAAGTGCTAACCCTGCAGCAATAGGCGCAAATTTCTTAGAAGCCTTATGCGTAGTACTCCCAAGAATAATAATCACAAAAAAAGCAGTGGTTACAAATTCTGTAATCAATACCGAAATCATAGAATAGCCCCCTGGGGATAATTCTCCATAACCATTTGCAGCAAAACTTCCAACAGATTCGAAATCAGATTTCCCTGAAACTATTAAAAACAAAGAAGCAGCAGCAACTATCCCGCCAAGAACTTGAGCTAAAATATACCCTAATAGTTTATTGAAATCAAAACGTCCACAGGACCAAAAACCAAATGTGACTGCTGGATTAAAATGTGCCCCAGAAACAGGTCCTACTGCAAAAGCCATTGTCAGCAACGATAAACCAAAGGCTAAAGAGACACCTACAAATCCAATTCCTAAGTCTGGATATCCAGCTGCAAAAATGGCGCTACCACAACCACCAAATACAAGCCAAAAAGTTCCAAAAAATTCTGCAAATAATTTTTTCATAATATTAAAAAGATTAGATTTTAAAAGTATGACACGTAAATTAAAAAAGGTCACACAAGGAAATCAAATTACTGAAAAGTGTATCTTTGTAAAAAATTTAAGATGACTCTATTTTTAATTACATTAGCACTATTAGTACTTGCTGTTGGAGGTATTTCGATAAAAATATGGGCAAAAAAAGATGGCGAATTTGCGGGAACTTGCGCAAGTCAAAATCCAATGCTTAATAAAAAAGGGGAAGCCTGTGGATTTTGTGGTAAAACCCCTGATGAATACAAAGATTGCTCTGAACCTCAACACTCATAAATCCTTTACTATTTAACACATACATTGGAAGTAAACAACGCCATTCAGAAAGCTAAAGAAAATGATCAAATTGCATTCAATTTTTTATTGCATACATTTTGGAATGACGTCTTTGGTTTTTTGATGAAACGTACGAGGAATGAAAATGATGCAGAAGATATTACGATTGAGACATTTTCAAAAGCCTTCGAAAAAATTGAAACCTTTGATGAAAAGTTCAGATTTAAAACATGGTTGATTACCATTGCAAAAAACACACATTCAGACAGTTTAAGAAAACAAAAAATATCCCTCAGCAATCAAACCTCAGAAGAAGATGAAAAAAGAGTGTATCGGATTAAAGACGAAGCACCCTCTCCAGAAGACAAACTCATTACTGAGCAAAACTTAGCAGAATTATTAAAAAATATTAAAAAACTAAAACCGCACTACCAACAAGTTATCAATTTGCGGTATTTTCTAGAATTATCCTATATCGAAATTTCAAAAGAAATTAATGCCCCTGTAAATAATGTAAAAATTAAACTCTTAAGAGCAAAGAAATTATTAGCTGAAATTATTTTAACCAAACAATGAAACGCTTCATACAAAAACTAGGTCCTGGGCTTCTTTTTGCAGGAGCTGCTATTGGTGTTTCTCACCTTGTGCAATCGACACGTGCAGGTGCAGATTTCGGATTTGGATTTATTTGGGCGTTACTACTCATTCACCTGGTTAAATATCCTTTTTTTCAATACGGACCGCGCTATGCCAGTGCAACAGGTGAAAGCTTACTAGAAGGTTACCAAAAATTAGGTAAATGGGTTTTGATACTTTACGGACTGCTAACTTCTTTAACAATGTTTACCATTCAAGCGGCCGTAACGATTGTAACTGCTGGTATTGCCACTTCTTTATTTGGCGATTTTATCAGTGTAAAGGTTTGGACTGTTGTGATTTTAAGTGTATGTTTTATCATTCTAAATATTGGAAAATATCATTTTTTAGATGTCATGATGAAAGTTATTATCATCACTTTAACTCTTACAACCTTAATGGCCACTGCAATGGCCATTTACAATTCGAACGAAGCAGTTTCATTTATACAATTATTACCAAAAGGTAGTGTTGAAGTTACATTTTTAATCGCCTTTATGGGCTGGATGCCAGCCCCTTTAGATGTTTCAGTTTGGCATTCATTATGGACTACTGAAAAACAAAAAAATAGCAATGAAAAACAGAGCCCAAAAATAGCATTATTGGATTTTAATATTGGATACTTAGGAACCATTATTTTAGGAATTAGTTTTGTAGCACTTGGTGCACTTATAATGTACCCTACTGGACAAAGTTTTAGCAATAGTGCAGGATTATTTTCTGTTCAACTTATTGAAATGTACACGCAAAGCCTCGGAAATTGGGCTTATATCATTATTGGAATCGCAGCTTTCACTACTATGTTTAGCACCACTTTAACAACGCTTGATGCTTCGCCTCGATCCATGCATAAAACCACTGAATTGGTGTTTGAAAAACCATTCAAAAATGGCTATCTAATCTGGAGTATTGTACTAATTCTAGGCACTCTCTTTATTTATTTTTACTTTCTCTCTGAAATGGGGAAACTCATAAAAGTGGCTACAGTATTATCATTCCTAACTGCCCCTTTTTACGCACTCACCAACTATATTTTAATTTCAAGTAAACATACTCCAAAAGATTGGCAGCCTTCAAAATTCATGCATTTTATAAGTTGTTTGGGACTCCTTTTTTTAGTAGGTTTTAGCATATGGTATCTCACAATTTTATGATTAATTTATAAGAATACTTTGTATCTTTGTGGCTCAAATTGAACACATGGCAGTAGAAACACTTTCAGATCCAATTGTAAGACAACCTAAACCGAAATGGCTTCGTGTCAAATTGCCAACAGGCAAAAAATACACTGAACTCAGAGGGCTTGTTGATAAATATAACCTCAACACAATATGTACTTCTGGAAGTTGCCCAAACATGGGTGAATGCTGGGGCGAGGGTACTGCTACCTTTATGATTCTAGGAAATATTTGCACACGATCCTGTGGTTTTTGTGGTGTTAAAACTGGACGTCCAGAAACTGTGGATTGGGATGAACCTGAAAAAGTAGCACGTTCCATCAAAATTATGAATATCAAACATGCGGTTCTTACTAGTGTCGATAGAGATGATTTAAAAGACATGGGAAGTATCATGTGGGCAGAAACCGTGAAAGCGGTAAGACGCATGAATCCAAATACCACCATGGAGACTTTAATTCCTGATTTTCAAGGAATTGAAAAACACATCGATCGCATTATAGAAGTCGCTCCAGAAGTGGTGTCACATAATATGGAAACCGTAAGACGCTTAACGCGTGAAGTACGAATTCAAGCCAAATACGATAAAAGTTTAGGCGTTCTAAAATATCTAAAATATCAAGGACAACGCCGCACCAAAACAGGTCTAATGCTTGGTCTTGGAGAAACCCGCGATGAAGTTATTGAAACACTTCACGATATAAGAAATGCAGACGTGGATGTGGTTACGATTGGTCAATACCTCCAACCTAGTAAAAAGCATTTACCTGTAAAGCAATTTATCACTCCAGATCAATTCAAAGAATATGAAACCATTGGATTGGATTTAGGATTCCGCCACGTTGAAAGTAGTGCCTTAGTAAGATCTTCTTATAAAGCTCAAAAACACATCAACTAATAATGGTTAGGGTCGCCATCAATGGCTTTGGACGTATTGGCCGGCGGGTCTTCAGACTCTTATTGGCACACCCAACGATTGAAGTGGTTGCTATTAACGATCTCGCAGACACCAAAACCTTGGCGCATTTGCTCAAATACGATAGTATTCACGGGACTTTAAAAAGAACTATTTCTAGCGATCCTACGCACATCAACCTTGATGATCTTGCGATTCATGTATTAAATAAAATCCACCCAAAAGACCTCAACTGGAGACCCTACAATGTGGATATTGTTATTGAAGCTACGGGAAGATTTAAAACCAAAAAGGAGTTAATTCACCATGTAAACAATGGAGCTACTAAAGTTATTTTAAGCGTCCCTCCTACCGACGATGATATGAAAACTGTCGTTTTAGGGGTTAATGACAATTTATTAGATCAAGAGGATACTATCATTTCAAATGCTTCGTGTACTACTAATAATGCTGCACCTATGCTTTCAATCATAAATGAGTTATGTGGAATTAACCAAGCATACATCACAACGGTGCATTCCTACACTACAGATCAAAGCCTACACGATCAACCACATAAAGATTTAAGACGGGCACGCGCCGCTGGGCAATCCATTGTTCCTACCACTACTGGTGCAGCAAAAGCATTGACAAAAGTTTTTCCAGAGTTAGCGGACTGTATTGGGGGTTGTGGAATTCGAGTCCCTGTTATTAATGGATCTCTGACGGATATTACGTTTAATGTCAAAAAAGAAACCTCTGTAGAGGCAATTAACAAAGCGTTTAAAGACGCTGCTGAAACGACTTTCAAAGGAGTTTTAGAATACACTGAAGACCCTATTGTTTCAATTGATATTATTGGAAACACCCATTCTTGCATTTTTGATGCACAAATGACGTCTGTCATTGGAACGATGGTGAAAATTATTGGATGGTATGATAATGAAACTGGCTACTCCAGTCGTATTGTCGATTTGATTTACAGATTGAAGTCGTAAGAAGTATTAAAATATTTAGGTGTATTTTGTAGTAATAATTCGATGAGGGATGATTTATTTTTTTAGTGTATTTCCTGATCGTTATGTAGTTTACTAAAACTCCTTAACATACCCCTCCACCAAACGATCAAACTCCGAAGCGTTATCAATTTTCAATTGGATAGGCAAATAATATATCTGATTTTGTGACTCCGTATGTAAACGTGAAAAATCCTTTTCGGTAGTCACTACCAGCGATTTTGAATGAATGAGTTCTAATTCCGATTTAGAAAACTCATGGTGGTCCTTATAGTTTAAATGCTCAAAATCAAGCCCCATTTCCTTAAGGTAAGAAACTAAAGGTGTCGGATTTGCAATGCCTGTTACTAACGTGAAATGAGTCCCTCTCAAATCTGCCAAAGCACTACTAGACGTGGATGACTTCAACGTTTCACTATAGTGAATACTACTAAAAAACACCACTTGATTAGACTCTAAATTCAACCGTCTTGTAATTGCTGTTTTCTCTAAATCACTCAAATGATCTGGGCACTTGGTCACTACAATAACTTGTGCGCGTTTAGCACCCGATTTGGGTTCTCTCAAATTTCCTGTAGGCAAAACAATATCGTCACAATACAATTGGTCATAAGCAGTCAAAAGAATATTAAATCCTGCCGTCACTTTCCGGTGTTGAAAAGCATCGTCTAGTAGCACCACCTCCAATGAAGGCTTGTATTCTTTTAGAAGTTTCAATCCTTGTTGGCGATTGGCATCCACCGCAACTGTGATATTTTTAAATTTATTGAGAATTTGTAACGGTTCATCTCCAATATCTTTGGATGTTAAATTGGGCGCAGCAATCAGAAACCCTTTTGATTTGCGACCATACCCACGACTTAAAGTTGCTAATTTATATTTTGGATCTAGCAGTGTAATTAAATATTCAATCATGGGCGTTTTTCCAGTACCCCCTACAGACAAATTACCAACACATAACACAGGTAATTCATAAGATTTGGACTGATACACAGACCAATCATAGAATTTATTTCTTAGGAACACCGCCACATAATAGAGGGGTACAAAGGGAAATAATATTTTTCTAAAAAGCTTCATTGCAACGAAAGTAATTATTTTATCTTTGAAGTTAAACAAAAACTTATGATAGTTCAAGATGTGATCACGCATTTAGAGGCTTTGGCTCCACTTGCCTATGCTGAAGAATTTGACAATGTAGGCCTTTTGGTTGGGCATAAAACCAGTAAAGTAACAGGTGTGTTGGTGACGCTAGACACTCTTGAAACAGTGGTAGATGAAGCCATTGAAAACCAATGCAATTTGATTGTGAGTTTTCACCCCATTATTTTTAAAGGCCTTAAAAAAATTACCGGAAACACATATGTAGAACGTGTATTGATAAAAGCAATCGAACATAAAATTGCTATTTATGCCATTCATACGGCACTTGACAATGCTTTTGAAGGCGCAAATGCTGGTCTTTGTGACATATTAGGACTTCAAAATAAAAAGATTCTAATTCCACAAGAGGGCACCATCAAACAATTGACCACCTACGTTCCAGAAAAAAATGCCGAAGCAGTCAGAAATGCCTTGTTTGAAAGCGGTGCAGGAAGCATTGGAAATTACTCAAACTGTAGTTTTAATAGCATTGGATCTGGAACCTATAAAGGAAATGAACATTCTAATCCTGTTATTGGAGAAAAACATATTTTACAGAACATTTCAGAAACAAAAATCACGATTAGCTTTGCAAAACATCTAGAAAATAACATTTTGAAAACACTTTTTAGCACCCATCCTTATGAAGAAGTTGCTTATGAAGTAATCACTTTGGAAAATAAAAATCAACATATTGGTATGGGAATGGTTGGTCAATTGAAGGAGCCAATGGATGAAACTTCATTTTTAAACTTTATAAAATCCCGTTTCAACTGTTCGATTGTACGGCATTCTAAATTATTAGACACCCCCATTCAAAAAGTAGCTGTATTAGGAGGCTCAGGAAGCTTTGCAATAAATGCCGCTAAAGCTGCTGGAGCTGATGCATTTATTACCTCTGATTTAAAATATCACGATTTTTTTAGTGCTGAAAACACTTTGTTATTGGCTGATATTGGTCACTATGAAAGTGAGCAACATATAAAAAATATTTTAGTTGCACATCTTAAGAAAAAAATTACTAATTTTGCAGTCCTTTTATCAAAGACAAATACAAATCCTGTAAAGTATATATAAGCATGGCTAAAAAGAAAGAACTATCCGTAGAAGATCGATTAAGAGCTCTTTATGATTTACAATTGATCGACTCAAGGGTTGATGAAATTAGAAATGTAAGAGGAGAACTTCCTTTAGAAGTTAGAGACTTAGAAGATGATGTTGAAGGATTCAAAAACAGAGTTGAAAAGCTTGAAGAAAACCTTACAGAAATTGACAATCAAATAAAATCTAAAAAGATTCTTATAGAAGAAGCTACTGGATTGATTAAAAAATATACTGAACAACAGAAAAATGTTCGTAACAATCGTGAATTTAACTCTTTAACTAAAGAAGTTGAATTTCAAGAATTAGAAATCCAATTGGCTGACAAACACATCAAAGAGTTTAACGCTCAAATGGAGCAAAAGAATGTTGTAATCGCTTCTACCAAAGAACGTTTGGAAGAACGCGAAACACATTTAAAACACAAAAAGGCAGACCTTGATGCAATCCTTGCTGAAACAGAAAAAGAAGAAAAACTTTTACTATCAAAATCAGATGATTACAAAAAGGATATTGAAGAACGTCTTGTAAAAGCTTACGTCAAAATACGTACAAACGTCAAAAACGGCTTAGCCATTGTCCCTATTGAAAGAGGTGCTTCAGGAGGATCTTACTTTACGATTCCACCACAAGTACAAATGGAAATTGCATCACGAAAAAAAATCATCACTGATGAACACAGTGGCCGTATTTTAGTAGATGCAGCTTTAGCTGAAGAACAAAAAGTTAAAATGGAAAAGATGTTTACTAAACTCTAGTTT
>Ga0208897_1001375_pt1 | contig 10063 bp, 5 predicted proteins | sample ColrivemetaGS697_FD_187594 | JGI IMG/M metagenome (GOLD analysis project Ga0208897, IMG submission 187594) | Estuarine microbial communities from the Columbia River estuary, USA - metaG S.697 (SPAdes) (version 2) | ecosystem: Environmental > Aquatic > Marine > Intertidal zone > Estuary | place...
CTACAGTTAACTGGTGGAGTTGGCGCACAAGGTACGTTTACCTGGAACGCTGACGAGGAAACGGTAGATTTAGTACAGAACGGCGCTACACTACAGCTAGGCCAGGAGGTTCAAATACACTGTAAAAACCAAACTGGTGCGTTAATACCAGATGGCACGCCAGTATATGCAGTTGGAACACTAGGCGCTAGTGGGCGTATTAAAATAGCGCCAATGATTGCTAACGGTACAATAGACGCTAAATATTTTTTAGGTGTTACAACAGAGGATATAGCTAATGGCGATGATGGCAAGGTAACTACTTTTGGTAAAATTAGGGGGCTAAACACAGCGGCATATACAGAAGGACAAACACTATGGGTTAGCAGCACTGTGGCTGGTGCTTTTCAGACCACCAGACCACTTGCGCCTAACTTGGATTTAGAGGTAGCTATTGTGATAAATAGCCACGCTAACAACGGAACTATCTTCGTTAGGGCTAATAACGGACACTATTTAGGTACTGCCCACGATGTAAACATTTCAAGCGTTGCAGAAAACGACTTGTTGGTTTACAAAACAAACCGATGGGTAAACACCAAAAGCATTGGTGACTTATCTGCTGCAAACGTAACATTAACTGGCTACCTACGAGGCCCAGAGGTATTTGTAATTGACCCAGCAGCTTTTGGAAACAATACTGGGCTTGTGCAGATTTTAGGGGACTTGCGTGTAGATGGTGTAACCACCACAATTAATTCAACTACGATAAGCGTAAGCGATAAGAACATAACGCTTGCCAAAGATGCACTTACTGCTGGAGATGCAAATGGGGCTGGAATTACTATTGCTGGTGCAAACGCAACGCTGACTTATTTGTCAGCTAGTGATGACTTTACTTTTAACAAGAACGTAAACGCAAGCAGATTTTTTGGGCCATTAACTGGCAATGTAACTGGAACTGTAAGCACATTATCCAACCACGATACAGACGATTTAAACGAAGGTTTAACTAACCTATATTTTACAACTACAAGGGCAAGGGATTCGTTTTCTGCTGGCACTGGTGTAGCAATTAACGCTGGTGAAATATCTATAGGGCAGTCAGTAGGCACTACAGACAACGTTACTTTTGGTATTGTAACTGCGAGTTTAAGTGGCAACGCGTCAACTGCAAGCGCATTGGCAAACGCCAGAAACATAGCCCTTGATGGTAGCGTAACTGGTAACGCTGATTTTGATGGTAGCGGTAACATTACAATTACTACTACAACCAACCATAACCACGATAACCTATACTACACCGAAACAGAAAGTGACGCAAAGTATTTGCTAAACACCACAGATACGCTTGATGGTGATTTAACTGTTACTGGTCAGTTAAGCGTTACTGGTACTATTGATTTATCAAATGCAGATTTAAACATAGGTGCTGCTGACATTATCTTTGATACAATTTCTACTGGCGCAAACAGAGGTTTAATATGGAACGTAAGCCCAAGCGGATTTTTATCTAAACTTGTTGGTGGTGGTGCAGATGGTGGCAAGGTTACCTTGTTTGCCAATATGGATGATTCTATTACTACTGGCAACATATTTGAAATAAAAGATGGTAGCACTGGGTCTTTGTTTTTAGGCCTTTCACACGCTGGTATATTGACTGCTGGGGGTGGTACTTCTACGCAGTGGAATACAGCGTACAATTACAGCCAAATAGGTCACTTGCCTTTGGCTGGTGGAACGCTTACTGGAGGTATAACTGTGACTGCTGGAGAAGGTCGGGAGGTTGCAACTTATTTACCATCGTCTTACACAACTGATGATTTAGTTTCTGGACACGAGTATGGTTGGTATGATGACCATTGGAGATTAGGAATGACAAGGTCTTCTTCTACCCCAGGTGCTGATTTTGTCGTTCAATGGAATGGAAGCAGACGATTATCATTAACAAACGGAGGTAACTTAACTGTTACTGGAACTTTGTCTGCAAGTGGTTACAACAAGTCAAATTGGGACAATGCATACACGCTTTTAAATAGCGGTAGTTCGGGTTTTTATGGTCTTTTGTACAGCAGTTTAGATGGCGATTTAAATACTTATAATTTACCTGGGCTTTATAGCGCAGAGTACACTGGGACTACAAATAGACCGCTTGGAAGCAGTGGCCACTTCATACAAATTTCAGACGCTGGAGGTAATGATGTAAAAACGCAGTTTTATTATAATTATCAAGGTGACAGATTATTTACAAGGCTGCAATGGGGCGGTGGGCTTTGGAAAAGCTGGAGAGAGTTAATACACGATGGAAACATTGGAAGCCAGTCTGTTAGTTATGCCACAACGGCTGGAAGCGCGACTGACAGCACAAAATTGCCTTTGACTGGCGGTACAATTACTGGTAATTTAGACATTACTGGTCGCATAAAGTTTGGCGGATACAGCTACATAGGTGAAGATTTATCTGACCAAGACAGCTTAACTATTGCGTGTGATAGTTCAGAGTCTATACACTTTGCACAATACAATATAGCCACTGAAACATACAGCACCAAAATGGTTTTAAATCCAAGTGGGTATTTAGGAATAAATATATCCAACCCAGCGGATTATTTACATATATCTGGGCCAAATGATTTTTCACGAGGTATAAGATTTTCGGAAAGTGATGGTGACTATTTAAGCAAGATAACTTTTAGCAGCCAAGGCGGTGCAAATAGCAACTGGGGATTAAATTTTTATACGCCAAACGCTGAAACTACGCAAGTTTTAAATATGGCTTTGCGTGGCAATGGACGTGTTGGTATAAACATAGCAGACCCAAGCGAAACTTTACACGTTAATGGGACAGCGTATATTAACGAAACGCTTTATGTAAACGGTGCAACAACTATTGATGATAATTTATTTGTTAATGGTTATGTTAGAATACCACAAAACAACGCATTAAGGGCTGGGTCTGGCCTTAATTGGCTTATAGGCCAAGATGAAACAACCAATATAATACGTATAGGTTCTAGTGCTGTTGCAAATGATTTTATATTTAACAGCACAAGTGGAAACATTGTAACAATTAAATCAAACGGATACACTGGAATTGGAAATTCAGACCCACAATATAGGCTTGACGTTGGTGGAAATGGAAGGTTTACTAGTTATCTAGACGTAAACAGTTATATTAACATTAATGGTTTTGTAAATACTGGCAATTACTTTGAAAAGCTATTGGACACTGGTTTTCCTCACGGACAAGCAAATTTAGCAGTTGACATACGTTTTGGCAATGTTGGTTTTTGGGGATATATTGAGGTTGAAATAACTGGAACATATTCTAACCAAAATACCCCAGGCAAACTAAGCAAGGTTTATGCTGTTGGAACAAACCCAGGCAATAATATATATGCAAACGAAAGCCGAGTGGTTGATGCGTTAGGCCCTATTGCTGATAATATATCTTTAGGTTCTTTTGAGTGGGATGGCGCACAAAGTTTGTATAGAATACCTATTTCCCATATTGTTTCAACTGGAAATAACTATACTGTAAAAGTAAAAATGTTTACACACGGAGGCGGTGCTTTTGGGGCTTTTAGCAACCTATCTATATCGCCTACATACAACAGAACTGCGTTTGCCAGAAACTATGTACATTATAATGACCGAGTAGGGTTTGGAACTGTTTCACCAGAAACAAATGTACACGTTTCAAGCACTGGTCACACAAAATTAAGGGTGGGAACTACTGGAGTTGCTGACGCGTCTATTGAAATACACGGTTATGATGCTGGACTTCATATTGGCGACCCTACTAATGGAAATAGATGGGCTATATGGAATGACGGACTTAGCACTTCCTCAAGTTTAAAAATAGGCAGTTACGCATTAGGTACTTGGTATGCTGATTCATCGCAAGCCGTTACAATTACTTCATCTGGTTTGGTCGGTATTGGAACTGTTTCGCCAGTCATTGCTTTATCTGTTAGAAAAGATGTAAATGATTGGATAGGTCAGTTTAAAAATTATGGTGATAGTGCTTATGGGTTAACGGTTGATTTAAGTGGTAGCACTGGTGGCCAACTTGGATATGCGCTTGGTGTTTACACGCAAGGAGGTACTGGTATGTTTGTTAGAAATGATGGACGAGTTGGCATAGGCACAATAAACCCAAGCCAAAAAATATCTGTAGAAGGCGGTTCAATAAAGCTAAATAACGACAATGCTGCTGGTTCTTATTATTTATGGTTAAATAAAAAAGAAGGTCAAGATGGCGGTATATTATTGCAAAGAGATAATGCGCTTGAATGGCAAATAGTAAATATTGGTTCAAGTGGTGATTTATTTTTTTACTCTTATGGAAGCGGCAGTGTTGCGATGACCATAAAAAAGTCAAACGGTTCGGTTGGCATAGGCACTACTTCGCCAGATTCTTTGCCTTATGGTGGAGGCGGAAAGTTCGCGGTTTATCAAAGTGGTTCGTCAAGTTTTTGGATTAATGGAAATGAAATGTCACTTGATGGGCAAGGCGCGTACAGAGATTTAAGTTTTTACTTTAGATACAGCAGTAGTGCTACCTTACAAACTGATTCATATTTCAGATTTGTACAAAACGCTACTGGTCAAGTAATGACCATTGCTAGTAATGGCTATGTTGGCATAGGCGCAACTAGTATGTCATCTAAACTAACTATTTACGATTCATCAAACACCACCGCTGGGCAGCAGATTAGACTTGGTTTAAGTGGGTCTTTTGACTACACAATGGGCAGAAACCCAAACACTGGTTATTTAGATTTTAATGGATATAATACTGCTGGAAGCGTTTATTTAGGCGCACATTTTCAAGTACCAATTAAAGGAGGCCAAAGAGGAAATCAAAACATAGTAAGGGATGGGCTTACCTTGTATCTTGATTTTAATGATAGGGCTTGTGTTGGAAACGAAGGTTCATCTACCCCAGGTGTTACTAGTTTAGCGTCAATTAATTACCAAATTGATTATTATGGTGGTGCTAATTTTGAACGCAAAGATGGTATTGGCACAATGTTTTTTGATAATAATGCCGACTACTTAATTGTCAGAAACTTTTTTGCCACTACGTCTAACACATACGAATTGTGGATTAATTCAACAGCTTGGGGCGTAGGTACTGTTTGGGACACTATATGGGATTCTGGAACTGAAAGACCACTTCTTGGGTTTTACAATGGTCAACCCATTTTTTATCCAGATGGCGCAGTTGGTTCAGCATTAAGCACAAATAAATGGTATCAAGTTGTGTTTGCTGTAAACAATGACGATGACTACGATGTTTATGTAAATGGCTACAAAATTGCTGACGGGTTAAACTATTCAAGCAATCAAAGAACTGGAGTGTTTGACGCTTGGATTGGTGGTGATGGCGGACTAGAGTCTTTTTACGGGCATATTGGAATTGTAAGACACTACAACAGACAGCTTACAGAAGCTGAGGTTTTAATAAATTACAATGCAGACGTACAAAGATTTGCAAATGTAACGCCAGAACTTGGTACATACATTAAGAACGGGATTTTATATGCTGGCAGTAACATTGAAGCAAGCAATTTAAATTTAAAGTTAAACGGAAACATAAATAAAATTGGTTCTGGAAGCACCCTAAAAATTATCAATTCAAACGCCATTACAGAAATGTTTGTTAATGGCAGTGGCAACTTGGGGATTGGAATACAAAACAACACTGCGCTTGCAAAGGTTCACGTTGGCGGAACTTTTACTGGTGGCTACACAAGTGACGCAAGCGTTGGCCCTATGCTAGTACACAACAGCAGCACAGACATTTCAACTTTTGGCATTAAAGTAAAATTAGATGCTACTACTTTTGGGGCTGCAATGGCATTTTGGCAAGGCAGTACACTTCGTGGTTACATTGGATTGTCGTCTGGTGGTACAAGTTATTCCACTTCGTCAGATTACAGACTAAAGGAAAACGTGGTAACGCTTGATAACGCAACCGAAAAGGTAATGCAGTTAAAGCCAAAGAGGTTTAACTTCATTGATGGCGATGGCGTTGTTGTAGATGGGTTTTTAGCGCACGAGGTTCAAGAGGTTATACCAGTGGCAGTGCAAGGTGAAAAGGATGGGGTTGACCACCAAGGCAACCCAATTTACCAAGGCATTGACCACTCAAAACTTGTGCCGCTACTTACAGCGTCTTTACAAGAGGCGTTAAAACGAATTGAAATTTTAGAGGAAAAAATAAACAACTTAAATAAATAATTATGGCAAATACTTACACTTGGAAAATTAACGCAGTTGACTGCTACACTTCAAAAGATGGTTTGGAAAACGTGGCGTACAATGTACACTGGACTTTGATTGCAACCAATGGCGAACATACAGCGTATAGCATTGGTGTTCATTCTATTGGTTCACCTAACCCAGACAACTTTGTTGCCTTTGAGGACTTAACAGAGGAAAACGTAATAGGCTGGATTGTGGCAGCGCTTGACGTTGAAACAATGAAAGCTAACCTGGATAAACAAATAGAGGATTTAGTAGCGCCTAAAGTAGTTACGTTGCAACTTAACAAGCCAGTCACTGAACCAGTTATTGAACCAGTGGTTGAACCAGTTGTTGAACCAGAGGCATAAATAACTATCTTTGCGTAAACCAAAAAGCAAACATTATGGCACAGATTACTGAACAAGAGTTAAAAGAACTACAAGAACAAGAAAAGAAAAAATCTGCGATTGTTCACGACTTAGGCGTTATTGAGTTACAGAAGCACGAATTTTTACACGTGTTTGCTGCTATTCAACAAGAACAAGCCGAAACAAAAAAAGCGCTTGAAGAAAAATACGGTAAGATTAACGTAGACCTACAAAGCGGCGAATACACAGAAATTGTAGAGGAAGCCGAAGCGGTAGAAGAATAAATGCCAGTTTTAAACGGTACACAGTTTGGATTATTTGAACGCACGCAGCTGGTGGGATATTCTACTGGCTGCACGCTTTCTTTAAGTCAAGACCTACCAGAAAAAACTACTAAAGATTCTGACGGCTGGGTGGAACTTATGCCTGGTTTACGGTCTGCTGAAATTAGAGTAACTGGTTTAGTTAATTACGACGCTGATTTGAACTTTGAACAATTAGCCAACCGTATAATAACCAAGCAAAAAGTAACCTACATTTTTAGATACGGTAACCATTATTTCTGGGGCTATGGATTTGTCCAGGACGCCGAGGAAATAACTAACCAGGACGAAACGGTTAGTTTTACCGTTACTATAAAGTTGTGGCGCAATTTATATTACGGTCTTTACACTGACCAGCTGCCGTGGGATTTGATATTTACGCCATGGGAGGATATGCTAGTACAGTGGGAAAGCGCCTAAAATATGTACTAAAAATACCTATCTTTACAAAAATTTAGAACAACAATTTAATTTAAAAATATGGCCACAACTGGAACATTTAACGGGACTAACCTACTTTTAAAAGTTGAAGGCACAACTGTTGGACACACCACCAGCTGTACTTTGTCAATTTCACACGATTTACCAGAAGCTACCACCAAAGATTCAGCTGGCTGGGTTGAGGTTATTAGCGGCGCTAGAAGCGGTGAAATTTCTTTTGACGGGTTGGTAGACTATAGCGACGATGCTAACGCTATTGAGTTGGTAGATTACGTAATTGCTAGAACTATGGTAACTTGTGTTTTCGGAACAGTTGCTAGTGGTGATGCTATCTACACTGCCGAGGGTTACATTTCGTCTATTGAACAAACTGCCGATATGGAAAGCCCAGTATCTTACAGCGGTAGCATTACTTTAACTGGTGCTATTGTTAAGTCAACTAACGCCTAATAAGCGTACACAATAAAACGCAACGGGCCTAACAAGGCCCTTTGGCGTTTACATTTATTTATAAAACCATTAACAGCAAACAAATGGCAAACAGACAAAGGGGTTTTTACACCGTAATGATTGGTGGAAAACAAAGAACACTGCACTTTAGTATGAACTTTTGGGCTGCGTTTACTGACGAGTTAGGCATAGGCCTAGCCGACATAGACACAGTATTTACAAAGGCGCTAGATTTAAAAACCATTAGGGCTATTGTCTACAGTGGTATTTTGGCGCACGACCAGGAACAGGGTAACATTATAGATTACAACGTATATACTGTAGGTAGCTGGCTAGAGGACGTAACGCCAGAAACATTAGCGGATATGCTACAATGTTTGACCGAAACAAAGCTACTAGGTAACGACTTGAACGGTGGTATATCCAGGGGCGCTGTAAAAACCACAAAAGAAACAGCAAAAAAAAAGACCCAACTAGGTTAACTTGGCACGATATACTGGACTATTACATAGGCCAGGTTGGTTTAGACCCAGATAAGTTTTGGAGTTATACCTGGTCAGAAATATCTAGACTTGGCGAGGCTTGGCAAATTAACGTCAACCTACATTGGGAAATGCACAGATACACGTCAGCTACTTTGTGGAATACTAAAGCTACAAAGAGGGCGCAAATGATAAGGCCAGACCAGTTGTTTAAACTGCCCCAGGACGTGTATATGGACAACAAAAAACCAAAGAGTACACCAGAACAATTAAAGGCGTTTCTAGACCAGGTAGAGGCAGCAAAGGCAGCAAAAAACTAGCTGCCTTTTTTTGGTTATTTTTGTACTGAAACAAAGCGCAGCAAATGAGTATTTTAAAGGTTGTATTTTCTGGGGACACTACCCAACTAGATAAGGCACTAACAAAAGCACAAAAAGGGTTAGATGAGTTTGGTTCTAAAGCCAGAAGCATAGGCCTAAAAATGTCACTTGGCATAACGGCGCCAATAGTTGCGGCTGGAGGTGCTGCTATTAAATTAGCGTCTGATTTTGATGAAAGTTTAAACAAGGTAGACGTAGCTTTTAAAAATACGTCTGGCGAGGTTAAAGCATTTGCAAAAACCACTTTAAAAAACTTTGGTATTGCCGAAGGTACAGCTTTAGATATGGCTGCGCTTTTTGGTGATATGGGTACTAGTATGGGGCTTTCAACTGGAGAGGCAGCTAAAATGTCTACGGCGCTTGTTGGATTGTCTGGTGACCTTTCAAGTTTTAAAAATATGAACATTGAGGAGGTAACTACTGCCCTTAATGGTGTATTTACTGGTGAAACAGAAAGTTTAAAGCGGCTAGGGGTTGTAATGACCGAAGCAAACCTACAGCAGTTTGCATTAAGCCAGGGAATAAAAGGCAATATAAAAGATTTGACCCAGGCTGAAAAAACTATGTTACGTTACGAATATGTAATGGCTACAACTTCTAACGCACACGGTGATTTTGCTAGAACTGGTGGCGGCGCCGCAAACCAAACGCGACAATTTCAACAAGGTCTACAGCAGCTTGGTGTTCAGTTTGGCCAGGTAATGCTGCCTTTATTCACTAAAATAGTGAACAAGCTAAATGATTTAGTAGAAAAGTTTAGCGAATTGTCACCAGAAACAAAGAAAACTATATTAATTGTTGCTGGACTAGCTGCAGCTATAGGGCCTTTACTTATTGTTATAGGTAGTATGGCGTCTGGAATTAGCGCTTTAGTTGGCGCCTTTACTGTTGTTATACCAGTTTTAGGTACTACTGCTACAGCTTTAGCTGGCTACGCCACAGCTATGACTAGCGCACAAATTGCTACAGCTGGTTTAGTTGCTGCTGTTGGGGCTGGTTTAGCTATTGTAGTTAAGCTAGGCGAAAAAATAGCGCCTACAGTTAGCGCTATTGAAACGCTAAAAAATGCTTTTTTATCTATTGGTGGTGGCGCTGGTTTTGTAATGCGACAAGGCAAAAGCGAAGCTGCTGCCCAAACTAAAAAAGCAGCTGCAAAAAAAGACGAAAGCGTACCAAAAGTTGACGAAGCTATAGTACAGCAACCAGCTGAAACTGCGAAAAAAATAGATATGACCCCAGTGGTCAATGCCTTAAAGCTGACGCCAAAAGGTCTAGTAGACGTAACAAAAACCTGGAGGGTTTTAGGCCCAGGGCTAGGTAAGGAGTTAGTAGATAGTACAGCTTTAATAGTAAAAGCCACTTCAAAAACAAGAGAAGCTACTGGA
>Ga0208897_1001395_pt1 | contig 9988 bp, 18 predicted proteins | sample ColrivemetaGS697_FD_187594 | JGI IMG/M metagenome (GOLD analysis project Ga0208897, IMG submission 187594) | Estuarine microbial communities from the Columbia River estuary, USA - metaG S.697 (SPAdes) (version 2) | ecosystem: Environmental > Aquatic > Marine > Intertidal zone > Estuary | place...
TCATTAACCTAGTAGAAAAATGTACAAATGCCTAAATATTGGTCTAGAGAAGATACCCAGTATTGGATTTCACAACTCGAAAATCGAATTGATGATATTGAGTACTACTTGCATAGAACTATAGAGTGGTGTGAAATTAACGGTGTTTGGGATGAAGAAAAAGTATTCACGTTATCGTTTATAACGGTTCTGTGGGTAACAAACATGCGGAATGAAGATATTTCTAAAAGAGAATTACTCGAAATATTAGGAATTTCTGGTTGGGAAGATACTGAAGATTTGGTTTATGAGTTAGGTAAAGAAAGTCGGCAAATGGACCATGAAGAACTTTTAAAAACAGTTCTAGAAAAATTCGACTAAAATAATTTGGTAAAATACTTGACGTCTTCCAGTAAAACAGTTACAATAAAAACTGTAGCATTTAAGGAGACATAAAGTTGTCAATGCATTTAGAAGGCCCTTGGCTTAGTACTACAGGCAAGAAAAAAGGCAAACGTAAATTTCGAAATGCTGAAGAAGCAAGAAAGGCAAGAGAATTGGACGACTCTTGGAAAGAACTTCAAAAGCGTTGGGGCGTTGAAGTAGAAGAACGAAAGCGTAAGCGAGCGCTATCGGCACCTGTTATGTTACCTACAACAGCCGGTGTTTATCGTAGAGATACTGGACCACGCATTCCTAGTCTTAATGGCGGGCTAGATATGGGTTCTGCTGTAAAGACTGCACCAAAAGTTTATACTGGAACTAAGGTTAAAGGTATTGCTACCATGCACAAAAGCAATGCAGTGCCTATTTTTAGCGATGAAGAAGCAGTGGATATTGCTAAAATGCGTAGATAACTCATTTGTATAAATGATAATTAAACATACACTATAAAAACTATAGTATATAGAAGTTTTTAATATTTTTTGAACTTCTAGTGTATTGCAAAAATACACTTATTTTAAGGAGAACGTATGGAAAAAATATTCAGGGTTTGTGTTTTTACTATTAGTGTGTTACTAGTAGTAGGAATCATCAAAACTGTTACAATCCAAAAATTTGATAGATTGCGTGAAACAATGTTAGTTTCTTCAAACGATGTTGTTTCGATTAGAGAAAGAGAACAACAACTCGAATGCCTGGCTAAAAACATTTATTACGAAGCCGGCAACGAGCCGTTCGAGGGTAAAGTTGCAGTAGCACAAGTAACTATGAATCGGGTTGATTCGGGAAAGTTTGGTAACGGTGTTTGCGGAGTAGTTTATCAAAAAAACATATTCTACGAAAAAGTTGTTTGCCAATTTAGCTGGTACTGCGACCGAACAGTTAAATTAAAGCCAATCCATAAAGATGTCTATGAAGAAAGCATGGAAGTTGCAAAGAAAGTTTTGTTAGAAGGATTTCGATTGGATGTTATAAAAACAGCTATGTATTATCATGCTGATTATGTAAATCCCGGTTGGAATAAACAAAAAATTGGAAAAATTGGTCGTCACATTTTTTATAAAGGTTAATTATGGATTTCGATATTAAAAAAATGTCTGCTTTTGTAAATGAAAAATTTAAACATGTTTCGGCAGAGACGTTTGGGTGGTTAGCAATAATGGTCATCCATTCTGCTACTATTCCGAGTTTATTAGCAGTAATGGCGGGTCTTACAGATCGAATGCCGAGCTCGGACATTGTATTGCTGGCTTGGGCTGGGTTAGCCTTATTTTTTTTAAAAGCAGCCGTTCAGCGTGATCTACTTAATCTTATTACAATTGGAATAGGTTTTATGATTCAGGCGGCACTAATGGTTTTAATATTTTTTAAATAACCAAAAAGACTTGACCATTATAAACCTCTGTAGTATACTAATGCTACAGAGGTTTTTTTATCAACACACACAGAAAGGCAGTATATGGCTAAATGGCTAATTGTTTTAGCAATTATTATTTTGGCACCAACGTTTGTTATCAATGCTATGACCAACGGTGTTAATTTTGTTAGCTCACAAGGGAAGGCATTATTTTCAGAAGTAGCCAAAGAGGCTGCAAAAACAGTCCAGGAGGCAAACAAATGAAAAAAACATTGTTAGTGTTATCAACAGTAGTATTGACAGCTTGCTCAGGTATGTCAACAGTTGAAGAACGTAAAACTTATGCTCAACCCGATTGGTATAAAGAATGTGTTCAATCTGGTGTAAAAGGATACTTTTGGTGGAAGAAGGAATTTGCTTATGCTTGCGGCGCAGGTGAGAGCGTTCATTCACAGGCCGCAGAAGAACAGATGTATGCTATCGCTATGAATAACTTTGCTAAACGGGTTAACGGCACTGTTAATTCTGAAACTACAATCGATATTAAAGACGAGAAAAAAACAACTCGTACAGTAGTATCTTATAAAGTATCCGATACTGTAATTCGAGAGCATCTAAAAACTGAAACAGGTCATTTTACAATGAGCGGACGTCATTATACATTTGTTCGATTAGAAATGCCTAAACAGGTTTTCGATCAACTAATTGCCGAAGCTAAGGCAAAAAAATAATGAATGGCTACATTCTAAAGAACTATCCGTGGGCACTAATAATCGCATTATATGCAACTATTAGTTTGCTCACAGGATGTAGCTCTCCTCCCCCAATCCAAACTGCTCGTCAATATTGTTACACGAGTCAAGAGATTAAAACAAAAGATAGAGAGGTAGTTTCAAGTGAAACTACGTTACTCTGCAACGACGATCCGATTAAACAAAGTAACTTACACAGAGCTGGATTAGCTAAAAATTGTGGACATTACGAACAAATGGTAAATCGAAATGGTAGAATTATTAAAGAACAATATATCTCTTGCCAAAAGCCTAATGGTAATTGGGAGTCTTTTCCTGCTTTCTAATGCATCGGCACAGAGTTGGCATCAATACACCATGCTAGGTTGGTTATCAAATTCTCATGTGTCTAAAAAAGAAAATGAATTGCATACTCGTGCAGTTTTTCATGCTTTAAATAATTTAGGAACCGGAGAAGTTGCAGAGTGGTATAATGACGATCGTGGGAGTTTTGGTCGTGCTTATGTAGTTTTAACTTTTCCTGCAAATGCTGGTGCATGCCGCAGAGTACACAGTTATATGCACATAAATCAGAATCTTTATGGATACGCCGATACTGCTTGTTTGGATCGAAACAACGGAACTTGGAGTTTCGTTGATAAATATTAGAACTAACTAAGGAAGCTATATTATGGCATCAGGATTTCAACAAGACACAAATCAATTAAGTCCAGACTTTTACAGGGTGGTATTAACGCTCGGCGCTGGAACAGCAACTTATTCGGGTGCTGCCCCTGCTGATGGAGCAGTTAATCCATATAACTGGGATAGTTATGCAATATTACCCACAAGCGCGGCAAATGCTCTAAGACTAGCCCGCGGAAATATGCGTTGGCAAGCAATTATTGAAGAAGTTACAAAATATGCAGATGCACAAATCCTTGACGTCGAAGTAACTAGTGCAGATCTTACAGATTCTAACAGTGTTCCGTCAGCTATTGCATTTACTATTAAGTACGATAGAGATGATTTTATTCTAGGAAGTGTAACCAAAGTAGCATCGTCTTTTACGCCTACAACTGGCGGTGCAGTGACAATCGATACTACAGCTAAAGCTATTCGATATCTAGTTGCACAAGGTATTCAACGTGGCGGTACATCTGGCTACACCCGTAAATGGAACGTAGTAGATGTTACAGTTGATGCAGGACAATTAATCTCAGTTACTATTCAGCGTCCAGATACCGACGGCGATGTATACGACGACGTTGCTGTTACTGTTCTAGACGGAACCGAATTAACATCTACTGTATAAGGATAAGATGATTTTAGCTTGGTTATTGCTACTTACCGGCCTCACCATCTCAGCGGTTGCAATTTACTACTCTGTAGTAGGCTTAACCGCTATCTTTTCTGCGGCAGTGATTCCTATTGTTATAATGGGATCTGCCTTAGAGGTCGGTAAACTTGTTTGCGCTTCCTGGTTAAAAGCCAATTGGGAGCGTGCTCCTCGTTTTATAAAATACTACATGATCACTGCGGTATTGGTGCTTATGCTAATTACTAGCATGGGTATTTTTGGCTTCTTAAGTAAAGCACACAACGACCAAAATTTAGTTAGCGGTGATGTACAATCTCGGTTAATGTTAATCGAAGAGAAGATTAAAATCGAAAGAGAAAACATCGCTAGCTCTCAGCAAGTTATTAAACAAATGGACGCCGCAGTTAACGGTGTTATTTCGACAGGTGACCAAGAAATAAAATTACGCGACGGCTCTACTCAAATTAAAAGTGCCGCAGAACGCTCATTACAAATTAGACGCAGTCAGTCGAAGGATCGTGCTAAACTAACTGCTGAAATTGATACAGCACAGAAAAATATTATTAAGCTACAAGAAGAAGCTGCACCAATTCGAGCAGAAAACCGTAAGGTAGAAGCAGAAGTAGGCCCGATAAAATATATTGCTCAATTCATTTATGGTGATACCGGCGCCGAAACTAACATGTTAGAAAAAGCAGTTACTTGGGTTATTATTTTAATTGTTGTAGTATTTGATCCGTTAGCTGTTATTATGTTGTTAGGCGCACAGATGACATTTGGCTGGATGAGAGAACAAAAAACGCAAGAAGAATATCCAACTATAGCAGATCTAGATCACGAGGTAGGAGAAAAACCTACAGAAGAAGAAAAAGCAGATAATTTATTTCCTACCTACGAAGAAATAACTCCGCCGGAAGAACCAAAAGAACCTGCACCGCATCATCCAGATACACATCCATATCTTCGAGCGGGATTCGGTAAAAGTTTTGAAAACTTAAAACCGATGGTAGCTAAACCAACAACAATTATCACTCCTGAACCGATAGTGATACAACGGCCCGAAATTAAAGTTGAAGCAGTTGTAGAATATGTTCCTGCTCCAACAGCAGACAGCACAGCACACACAGTAGATGACACAGTTCCGACTTATCAGATTCTACCGGAACTAGACGAAGAATCAAAAAAAAAGACTTACATGATCAAGGATCATGGGAAACAAATAACCAAAGAGAAGTAATTGGATATGTGCAAAATGCAGAGCAATCTGCAGAAACGCTATGGGGTCGCATTTCAAAACACGACCAATTAGCACCTATTGATAGGCTATATAAAGAGTACAGCGATCACGAATTTAAACACATCAGAGTCGACGAAACCCAAGATCCGGAACTTGCCGAATTTGTTAAAAAAGTACAAGAACGCGGTCCAAAGTTTAGCGTATACGACAAAGATAAACTTGAATATTTTGCCAAACGAATTTATGAACTTAGGAAAAATTAATTTAATTACACCACCGGACAACTTGTTTAACGGCAATGTTGGTTATCTTTTGGTAAAACCAAGCACTAAATTGAAAATGCAATTTCAAACGATACTTAGTGCAATAGACGAAGACATAAATGTATATGTGTACGACAGTGACGAGGTAGACATTGCTTGGATGCTTAATGCATCTAATCAAGTAGATTTTATTATAGTCGATGTTGATAATTGTGATCCGATAACAAAACTATTTGTTAGTTTGTTATTAACACATTCGAAAACATTCTACTTAACGAACGACGATCTTACACCATATAGCCTAATTAGTAGGAACAGAATTTTTAATTTAGATTGGATCTTAGAGTCAATAAAAAATCTAAATGATGATGAGGAAGAAGAGGAAAACGATGAAGGAAACTAACGCAATGAAACTTTACGGATCAACAGTCTTTTTAAGAGACGGTGACGATGTTAATCGAGCACTTAGAAAATTTAAAAACAAAGTTGAAGATAGTGGCAAACTTAAAGATCTCCAAAAGAAAGAGTTCTACGAAAAGCCCACTACTACCCGTAAGCGTAAAGCAGCCGCAGCCAAAGCTCGCTGGGCGAAAAAACTCAAAGAACAAGAATTACCTAAAAAATTCTATTGACATTATTATTTGTATATGCTATAATATAGTTTATTCTTAATAGAAAGACTATATGGCACTTACAGATGTAATGATAGATTTAGAAACATTAGCTACTAGCCCTAATGCCACCATTTTAACAATCGGTGCAGTAAAATTTGATCCATTCGGTGACGATGTAAAAGACCCGACTTGCGAAAAGTTTTACGTGAGAGTAGATTTAGATAGTTGCGATAGAATTGGACTAGTCACAAGTGATGATACTATTGCATGGTGGGCTAATCAAAGCAAAGAAGCACAAGACGAAGCGTTTAGCGAAGATAATAGGATTGACATTGTTGATGCAATGAATCAATTATATAAATTCTGTTGGGGCGCAAAACGTGTTTGGAGTCATGGTGCTTCTTTCGATGTTGTCATTTGCGAACATATTTTTAATACAATTGGAAAAGCAGTTCCGTGGAGTTTTTGGCAAGTACGTTGCACAAGAACATTATTCGATATCGGAATTAACCCAAAACGACCACCTGTCTTAAAGCATCATGCACTAGAAGATGCATGGAATCAAGCAGTTGGTGTTCAGAATATTTTTAAAAAAATGCGAACCGCTAGCAGTATTGACGGTGAGCTTTTTAACCCACTAGCAGGATCTAAATAAAATGGACGAAACAAATAATGAAGTAATGGATATTTTGCAAGAAGAATGTGCTGAAGTAATTCAAGCAGTTAGTAAAATTCGCAGATTTGGTATTGATAACGCTAAACCAAATACAGCATACTCTAATAGAGAACACTTAGAAGAAGAGCTCGGAGATATGTTAGCTATGATTGATATTTTAATGGCTAACGATATTATTAGCTGGGGGCATCTACACCAAGCAAAACGAGAAAAGATCGAAAAACTAAAAAAATGGTCTAATATTCCTAATTTAGATAAAATCTAATATAAATAAAAATGTAAAACGCCATACGGGTTTTACAAATTCTTGCTTAAAATAAGGAGATAAAAATGAGCAAAGTCATCGGTATCGATTTAGGTACTACAAATTCATGTGTAGCCATTGTAGAAAACGGTTCTACTAAAGTTATTGAAAACTCAGAAGGCGCACGTACAACACCTTCAATTATTGCTTACACCACTGATGAAATTCTTGTCGGTGCCTCGGCAAAACGTCAAGCAGTTACAAATCCAAAAAGCACTATCTATGCAGCCAAGCGTTTAATCGGACGCAAGTTTAAAGAACAGGCTGTACAAAAAGATATTGACTTAATGCCATATGAAATTATAGAAGCATCTAACGGAGATGCATGGGTCCGTGCTCAAGGCAAAGAACTTGCGCCTCCGCAAATTAGTGCAGAAGTTCTTCGCAAAATGAAAAAAACCGCAGAAGACTATCTCGGACATGAAGTAACACAGGCCGTTATCACAGTTCCTGCGTACTTTAACGACAGTCAGCGCCAAGCCACCAAAGATGCAGGTAAAATCGCAGGACTAGAAGTACTGCGTATTATTAACGAACCAACAGCAGCCGCATTGGCATATGGTGTAGATAAGGCAGATAAAACAGATCGTAAAATTGCAGTTTATGACCTCGGAGGCGGAACCTTTGATATTTCTGTTATTGAAATTGCCAACGTAGATGGCGACAAGCAAATCGAAGTATTAAGCACTAACGGCGATACTTTCCTAGGCGGCGAGGATTTTGATCAACGTATCATGGATTACCTAGTTGAAGAATTTAAGAAAGAATCTGGTATTGATCTTAAGAAAGATATGCTTGCCTTACAACGTCTGAAAGATAGTGCAGAAAAAGCGAAGATCGAGTTATCTAGTTCTGCACAAACAGATGTAAACTTGCCATATATTACTGCCGATGCATCTGGTCCTAAGCATATGAACATTAAGCTCACTCGTGCTAAACTTGAACAACTAGTTGACGATCTAATCCAGCGTAGTTTAGAGCCATGCCGTATTGCCATGAAAGACGCAGGTGTTACAGCTGACAACATTGACGAAGTTATTCTTGTTGGCGGACAGACACGCATGCCTAAAGTACAAGAAGCAGTTGAAAAACTTTTTGGCAAATCGCCTCGCAAAGATGTTAACCCAGATGAAGCAGTTGCTGCTGGTGCTGCTATTCAAGGTTCAGTACTAGCAGGCGACCGCACTGACGTTCTATTGCTAGATGTTACTCCATTGAGTTTAGGAATCGAAACAATGGGCGGTGTCTTTACCAAATTGATTAACAAAAATACAACTATTCCTACAAAAGCTAGCCAAACTTTTAGTACTGCTGAAGATAACCAACCAGCAGTTACAATTAAAGTAGGTCAAGGTGAGCGTGAGTTATTCCAATATAATAAACTTCTAGGTGAATTTAATTTAGACGGTATCGCTCCTGCTCCTCGCGGACTTCCGCAAATTGAAGTTACCTTTGACATTGATGCTAACGGCATCATGAATATTAGTGCTAAAGACAAGAGCACAGGTAAAGAAAACAAAATCACTATTAAGAGTGATAGCGGCCTGAGCAAAGAAGAAATTGAAAAGATGATTCAAGAGGCCGAAGCAAATGCTGAAGCAGATAAGAGCGCTCGAGAGCTAATTGAAGCTAAGAATCAAGCCGAAGCACAATTACACAGAGTGCGCACAGACATGAAAGACGTTGAAAGCACACTAACCGAGGATGATAAATCTAAAGTTAATGATGCAATCGCCGCCGTCGAGACCTCTATGAAAGGTAACGACGTTAAAGAAATCCAAGACAGTGTAACAAAACTTTTCGAAGCTAGTACACCTGTAATGGAAGCCAAAGCCAAAGCCAGCCAACAGCAAGCAACAGCTGACGATGGTGTAGTCGATGCAGAAGTTACTGAAGTAAAGAACTAAGCATCATTTATAACAGTGCGGCGCTCGGGTGAGGCCGCACATAACATTCTTGCTTAAAAAGGAGAAATTAAAATGAATGGTACATTAACACGTTTCGATGCCGCAACATTGGCACAACTTAACAGAGCATTAATCGGGTTCGATCGAATCTTCGACGATATGGAAAGACGATTTGCAAATTCCCCGCAACCTAATTATCCACCGCATAACATAATTAAGTACGACGATTATAATTTTGAAATTGAAATCGCTGTGGCTGGTTTTGAACGAGAGGATATTACAATTGAAGTTGATCAAGATCAGTTGCGTGTCCAAGGTAAAAAGTTGAAAGAAGAAGAAAGCAGTACATATCTTTATAGAGGATTGGCCGCTAGAGACTTTGACCGTAGCTGGACATTAGCTGATCATATTCAAGTGGGCGATGCAGAGTTGACTAACGGAATTTTACGTATTAAACTAACACGTATAGTTCCTGAAGAACTTAAACCCCGATTGATTGCAATCAAGTAAATACATTTAGGGGGAGGCAACCTCCCCCGTTTTTTTGGAGACTTTAATGCCTACTACTGAAATTCAAATTGACGAAAAAATTAAACAAAAAGTCCAAGAACCAAAACGTTGGAAAGTAGTATTACTTAACGACGACACTACACCAATGGATTTTGTTGTAGGAATTTTAACCGAGATTTTTAAACACAGTCAAGAAACTGCTAAAGATGTAACATTACAAATACACAATGAAGGCAGCGGAATTGCTGGAATTTACAGCTTCGAAATTGCAGAAGCTAAAGCAGTTGAAGCAACACAGACAGCAAGAACAAATGGCTTTCCATTGCAAATTAAAATGGAAGAAGAATGAGTCTAAAAGAAATTACTAAAGATTTACACCACGAAGCAGAGATAACACAGTTTGCTAAATTGTTATTAAGCGGCAAAATTGAAAAATCAGATTATAGAAATTATCTGTATAACTTGTTAGCAATCTACGATCCTATCGAATGGTATTGTAAACGCCAAGGGTTCTTTGCTAACATGCAAGATTTGCCGAGATTAAAAGCAATTTATGCAGACTTTACAGAGTTAGATGAAGGCGAATATTACTACCTAACTCCTGCAACATTAGAGTACCAAGCATACTTACATAAACTAGGCAGC
>Ga0208897_1001396_pt1 | contig 9978 bp, 13 predicted proteins | sample ColrivemetaGS697_FD_187594 | JGI IMG/M metagenome (GOLD analysis project Ga0208897, IMG submission 187594) | Estuarine microbial communities from the Columbia River estuary, USA - metaG S.697 (SPAdes) (version 2) | ecosystem: Environmental > Aquatic > Marine > Intertidal zone > Estuary | place...
TCATAACCCCAATCATAACAACACCCATCTCCACAAGTGTAGTCCCAATATTCAACAGATATTTTCATTTCTCTTTGGTGTTAAAGGTTAATCGTCAGTTCTTTCTCCTTTTGATTAAGAGTTTCTTTAATAACTATACAGTGATCATATAGCTCATCCTGCTCAAACGCGATGAGACATGCGCGTAGATCTGATACTGTACCTAACTCGGTCCATTCTTTAAACTCTTGGGGAGAGTTAAATAATTCAATTAATTTACTAGGTTGAACGAGTTTACTGTAAGCCAACTCAAGGGCTTTAATGTGATCATTTTCTAAATTGTCCATTATTACATTTATTGAACGTTAATACTTTTTTGAATTAGATATTTTGACCTCGCATGTTTGTTACACTGCTGGAAGTGCAACGCCAGCATAATACACGGTCCACTTCTTTGCCGACCTCAACGATCTCGTCACAACCACCCATAGGAGCATACTGACCCCACTTTGAATTCTCAGGATCGTGGTTCATGCACTTAATCTTTTTATATTCTGTTTCGCCTCTTTTCTTCATGGTATTTCTTTTGTTAGTTTCTTTAGTTTATGTTTAGCCATGTTTACTTTATATAAGCCGATTGCTATTTGTTTCAACACTCCTAGTTATTAAAGGTCTTTGGGAAAATTAGAGTTTGGGGAAATTATAATCTGGGAAAATTTCGGCACCCCAGTACCCTGGCCCTGACTGGCCGCCCCCTTCTTTAGAATACCCAGGCCGGGCCCTGCCGGCTGGCCTCTCTGCACTCCGTGCCCGTGTGATTCTTTATTTAAGTACCCATGCCGGGCCGTGGCCGGCGGTCTGGTCCACTCACGGTAGTACAGGCTACTTCGGGTTAACCGAGCTCTCTGAGTACTGTGTACCTCTGGTGATCTCTAATTCTCTTGCCACCCTCTAAGGCTCTGTGTAATACCACATAATTTTATTTAGGGCCTCCCAGTACCCAGTGCGCGCGAGGGCCCTTTTAGCCTCTCCCCCGGGGCCCCAATTTTTTGGCTACCCGCGACATTGCTTTTTGCAAACTGTACTCGGGGCCCGGAGGCCCTCTCCCCCGGGGGCCCAATTTTTAGTTACCGGCACTCTTTAAAAAAGAGTCTGCCGATTCCGTTCCGGCCCTACTGCGATTGGAATGGGCTCTCTTTTTTGTTCACCTATTCCACCTAGAGTTATGTGAGGCCCCTCTACTGACTGCGAGGGCCTGGAGGCCTCTTCCCCGGGCCGTGATAATTAACGCGTAAAAGGGACATTGCGTTTACTATCATAGCTAATATACTTCTTTAAAGTTCTTACGTATAATTCGGCCCTCATACCCCAGAGCCCTAGCGGCATTGCGTTCTCACAAATCCGGCCAAGCCATTGGCTACTCTATAGTCCATGTGTGCTCATATAGCCGTTGGCTCTCTAATAGGCCATTGGGCTCATACGGCCGTTGGCTCTCTAATGGCTCTGCCCTCTCTAATGGCTCAATGGCTCAATTGGCTCAATGGCTCTCTAAGCAATATGGGTCTAATTAGTACAAAGGCTCTCCAGAGGCTAGGGGCCCTAGGCCTGTGGCTAGTGTGGTGTAATTGTGTGCATTGTAGTCTATTAGCTCTATTGCCTCTATTGGCTAATTATAGTCTCACTCTATGATAGAGCCATATGGAGCCTTCTGTGTATTGCTCTCTATTGCCTATATAGTGTTATTATGGCAATGTGCTGTGGAGCCGCGCTGGAGCGCTCTCTGGAGGCCTCTCTGGGGCCCTTCTGGAGGCCTTCTGTGGGAGCGCTCTGGAGGCCGCGCTGGAGGGCCTTCTGTGGAGCGCTTCTGGGACCGCGTACTGGGAGCTCTCTGTGGAGCCTTCTGTGGGGTACTTCTGTGGAGCCTCTCTGGGGCCCTATCTTACTTTGGCTTAAAAGACATTTATTATATGCTAGTTTGGGTTTTTTGTTTCAAAGGCCTCTAATTAGTTTTGGGTGAGAGGGGCCCTGGCGCGCGAAATGCGCAAAAAAAGCGAAAATAAACGCATAAATATTTTTTTATGTCAATTATTTTGTGTATATTAGTAGTATAATTAAAAGCAATTAAGATATGAAAGAATTTAAAAACAAAAACATTCGCATGACCATGGGCCTTCAGTCAGAGATTATGGTAACTGATACACTTAGTCAGTATAGTGCAGGCCAATTTAGAATGGTAGTTAAAACCAAATTAGGTATGACTGTCTGTGATGCTAGAGACTTTGATAACCCACGTATATGTGCTAATCCTGAGTTGGCTATTAGTGGTTATAAGGCTGGTGCTCTACAGACTGTGCAGTTTAAGCCTGAGGGTAGTGACTTCTGGTCAACTGTCTTCTCTAGGACTGGTAAAAAGGTTAAACTTATAGATGAGTCGATCCTGGCTAACCTAACAGTAGGTACTATTAACGGTATGTACTATAATACTAACCTAATGGATAGCCAACAATATAAGTTGGTTGGTAGCAAGACTTGGGCTTCTATGGCCTTTGTAGAGAATGCTGTTGAGGTTGCCGCTTAAATTGTTAATAACTTTTGCGTAAATAAGTGCGCAAAAGTTTTTTTATGTCAAATAAAAGTTGTATATTAGTAGTATAATTAAAAGCAATAAAGCAATGATCGCATTAAGTATTCAAGACCAGTTCGATGGTTCTACAAAAGTTCAGGACCTTAGAGAGGCCATTGGCCAAACCTTTTCAGATAACTACAGCTCTACATGTAGAAGCCGCTTAGTATCAGTTACTCCTGATGGTAACCACTGTATAGTTGAAGAGGTTAAATCAGAATATTCAGATAAGAAGCCACAGACTGGTCAGTTTAAGAGACCATCTTGGTTAATCTGGAACGGAATGTTCTTTTAAAAAATAATTCAAAAATAATTGCGGTTTTATTTTTTTATGTCACCGGAATTGTGTATATTAGTAGTATAATCATTAACAAATAACAATATGTCAAAGATCAATCAATTCGACCGTCAAACTCTTCGCTCACTTCGTGTAGACCTAGACGCTGCTATGGCCACCATTGCCTCTAAATATGGTATTCAATTATCAGCTGGTAACATTAGTTTCACCTCTGAGACTGCAACCATTAAAGTGGCTGCTGGTATTATCAAGAACGGTACTGTAGTTACTCCTGAGGCCAAGGCTTTTGATCAGTATAAGCGTTTAGTTGGTTTGGGTAACCTCAACGTTGGTGATACTATCAACATCCAAGGTAAAGAGTATACCATCTCTGGTTATAAGCCTCGCTCTAAGAATGCTGTTGTGGTTGAACGTGCTGGGCGCGGTTATAAGGTCAGCGTAGACATGGTTAAGTCATACAACTCTGAGTTAGTCTAATTGTTAATAACTTTTTAAAAATAAATGGCGTGGGATTGTCCCATGTCATTTATTTGTTGTATATTAGTAGTATAGGTTGAGGGTGTTGCTCTCCCTATGGGCGGTCGGCTCTTTTTTGGGTCGAGGAAGAGTGGACTCCGACCTACATATATTTTTTTATATGCGTTTGGTCTAATTGTTAATAACTTTTTTGAAAATAGTTGCCATAAAGTTTTTTTATGTCAATTATTTTGTGTATATTAGTAGTATAATTAAAAGCAATAAAGATATGCCATACATCACTAAAGAACAAGTCAAAGCCAAGAGAGAGGCCCTTAAGAAAGCCCTTCCACAGTACAAATTGTCTATTACCACTGAAAACTACAGCGGTATTAAAGTAGCCATCATGCGTGGCCCTGTTAATTTCGGTACCGAGTATACCCAATTGAGTCCTTATAGAAACTACCGTGAGGAGCGTTATAACTCTACTACTGGAGAGTGGGAGAGCCAACCATTAATCGCTGAGGTTATGGAGGTTATTATGCCTATACTGAATGAAGGTATTGGTGAAGGTTTCCAAGACTCTGATTATGGCCATGTGCCTGATTACTATACTTGGGTCCATATCGGTAAATGGGACCAGCCTTATGTTTGTACTCAGATTGCAGGTGTAGACTTCTCTGAGTCTCTTGATCAATTGGATAATTTAAGTATATTTGCGTAATTGTTAATAACTTTTTGCGCAAAAGTTTTTTTATGTCAAATAAAAGTTGTATATTAGTAGTATACTAATGGGGATTAATAACCCCGCTAATTAAAATCAAAAATATGTCAGTAAATAAAATCTTAGTTCACACACAGTTAGAAGAGAATTACGGGTTCCATGAAGGTACCGAACGTTGGAAGCCAAAGGGAGGTCATACCTTTCAGATCGAGATGGACGCCGATCTTTTAATGTATACCGATCCTCGTGAGGTTTTCGGTAAGATGTTGGAGTCTCAGTCTAATGATCTTGAGCGTTTCACATACCTTGAGTATGAGATTCAGTGGCAAGAGCCTACTCTTCTTGGCACACAAGAGGATTACATTAAGGCCAACCAGGAATTAAATCCCGAGATGGCCTAATAAATATTGAAACAATTCACAATTTAATCATATAATAATAAACAAAGCATATGTCAATAATCACAACTCTTTCTGCAACTGAAGTCGATAACCGTAAAGCAATGACTCGCAACTCTCAGTCTATTCGTAAAACTGTAGCCGTTCGCGATATCAACTTGGTTGATGACACTACTATTGAATTCCAAGGTAAACGCCTTGAAATTACTCGTGATGCCTTTAAGTCTCTTATGAAACTAATTGGTATGTCAGCAACCTTCGCTAAGAAGTTTGAAACTCTGTTTAACGCTGAGACCAAAGCTAAATTCGTTAACCAAATGAAGAACGCTATGGCAGCTCAGTTGAATGAGGTAACTATTATCTTGTCTCCTGCTACTAAGAAGGTTGTAGGCTTCTCTAAGAATGCCACAGACCTCATCTCACATGAGCGCTTTATTAACCTTGCTGACCAAATCATTGATCAACATGGGTTTGAGGTAACCAATTGGGGTATCAATGGAGATAAAGGTGAGGTTATTGTCAATGTAATGAATCCTAAGGCTCAGTTTGACCTTGCAGGTCTTGGTCTCTCTGATGAGGTCTTTACTGCAGGTCTTACTCTTAAGAACTCACCATTTGGTGGAATTCAAGTTATGCCTTATGTAAATCGTATGTGGTGTACTAATGGATTGACTACTGGTTTGGCAAATGAAACTTATTCTCTTGCTAACCTCAACCCTGAGTCTATGGAGAACTTCCATCAGCATATGAGTCAATTACGTAAGAATGGCTTTGTACCTACTGATTTTGCTAACACTGTGAAGTTGGCTACTCAAACTCCAGCTTCTCTATGGGAAATGGAACGAGGTTATAGCTCTATTAAAGGTATGGTTGGTGCACAGGCCGACTCTTGGATCCCTCTTAATGATAATTACTCTGCCTATACTAAGGCCGGTATGAATCCACAAGACTTCACATCAGCTCAAAAGAAGAATGCTCGTACTGATCAGTCAATCTGGTCACTGGTAAATGGTATGACTCACGTCGCTACTCACGCTCCAGAGCAATTGGCATTCAATATGACTGATAAAGAGTCTACTCAGTTGATGGTCCAAGCTGGTAACATCTTCGGTAAAGAGTTTGACTTAGGAAACACTATTCGTTCGCCATTCGCAACGGATGCACACCTTGAGGCTTCTGCCCAAGTAGGTGCACTACTAAACTAATTGAGAGTCTCCACCAAGATCACGGACAATCGAACCAATCTAAGTGCCGTTGAGGTGGAGACGAACCAATTGATTATGAAAGCTGGGAGTATGATCAGAGCATCAAGTTAACTGCAGTAAACCACTGAATAAGACTCAAGATCTAAGTCCCTTCCAGAAGAGCCACCATAGTGTGGCTCTTCTTTTATAAAACTTTTTTGAAAATAGTTGCGCAAAAGTTTTTTTATGTCACCGGAATTGTGTATATTAGTAGTATACTAATGGGGATTAATAACCCACTAATTAAAAAAACATGAAAGTCGCATTAAACATTCCTTATTTCCTCGGTGCCATCGTTGCCTTTGTCTTAGCCTATATGACTATGACTGAATCTATTGATAAGTTCATCCACTTTGCAGGCGAGCTCAACGCTCTAGCCTTCTGTGCTACTGCCATCTTTATGGGTGTCATTTGTCTCTTTGGTTCATTCGAGCGCATCAAGCCAATCAAATAATTGTTAATAACTTTTGGCCTAAATATTTTTTTATGTCAATTATTATTCGTATATTAGTAGTATAATTAAAAGCAAAACACATGTCAAAAACACAATTTACATTTAAAGCCGTTGGTAGTCACTTCGAGCTTTATGCACCTACTACCAAAGAAACAATCAAAGTAGATGCCAACCACGAAAAATACAATTGGCTTGCAGGCCAAGAAGCAGGTCGAGTTATCAATGTCTATGACACTGGTAAGATGACCTCATCACAGGATTACTATGGCCTTTATAAAGAGGCTACAGTGGCTGCCAAACCAGCCAAGCTTAAAATCTCACTTACTAAATTAGACGACCTTAAGTTCTCTGATGCACTCTTCGTGCCTCTGCAGACTGGTTCACCTATTGATGCATTCCTTTCTAATGAAGGTGGTTTCATGCCAGGTTCAAATATCATGGCCGCTGGAGCGCCCGGAGTTGGTAAGACTACTGTTCTACTAGAGACCATTTATAATGTCCAGAAGCAGGATCCTAGCAAGCGCGTGCTTTTCATCTCAGCTGAAATGAACCAGCTAGATATGGCCCGCTACCTAAAACGTTTCCCACACTGGGGCCAACTACCAATCCTCTTTCTCTCTGACTATGTAGACCAAGATCCACAGGCAGTTATAGAGCAAACCCTTCAACAGGGTTGGGACCTAGTCTTAACTGATTCCTATACAGAGGTGAATGACACTATCAAAGAGGCTTGCAACATGACCAGAGGTAAGACTGAGAAGTGGTTCCTAGATCTAATGATAGCCAATAACCAGGGTAAGAACAAGCGTAAGGTCTATACCACCTTTGTGACCATCCTACAGTTATCTAAAGGAGGCACCTTCGTTGGCTCTAACAAACTAAAGCACATGACCACTGCCATGCTAGAACTAAACTGGAAAGGCCAAGAGAATTCAGCTGAGCGTTTCATGGAATTCAGTAAGAACCGCCTGGGCCAAGTAGGCCACAAGTTATTCTTTGATTTCTCAGGTGGGGTGAACTTCGATACCACCAGGTATAAGCGAGACCTCCTAAACCAGGAGCTGATTGCTGAAGAGAAGGCCAAGCTCAAGGATGAGGACGATGCCTTTGACCGCTTATTCGGCGCTATACCTAATGAGGCTGATGCCACTGCAGAAGCCTAAACCGATTAGCCCTGCCAGGGGTCTCTAATACTGGCTGCTTTTAATTAATCCCGGGCTGACTTTACAGTCTGCACCGGACCAAAACCAGGCCTGACTAGTCTGGTTTCTTGGTATTTGGGTGTTGGGGTCGGCTGTGCAAGTGGCTCTGAAGCGCGTAGGGGGCCTTGGGGCCTCTGGAGTGTGTCTATGTTGACGTTCCTGTTTGAGTAGTCCTGGCATCAACCCAACGCCACGTGAACGTATTGTTGGCCCCTATATATCAGTATACCAGTAGAGCCTTATGATATCAGGGTAGGCTTTTCGAGGCCTGGGCGGCCTGTGGGCTTTTAATCAATGTGCATTTGGTTTTGGAGAGAGAACTGGGCTATACTGGGAGTATACATATACCCCTGGTGCCTTAGGTACTGTACTGGGCTTAGAACCATTTACCATCATCCATTCTCTTTAAGACCCTGTTTGCAATGATGTATCCAATAACCAGTATGGCTATCATTTTGAGGGCTAGGATCATTTAGTGCTGTAGTGTTGGTGGTATTGAAGTGCTTGGCGTTCTGCTTCTTGTTCCCATGGTCTTTCTGACCAGGGTGTTAACCAATTAATAGGTTGATTTAACCAGTACCATTCTCTGGTCTGTGTGTTATACTGGAGTCTTTGAGTTTTAAACTGTTTAACATGTACTAATTCATGTAGGAGTGTTAGAGGCCATTTAGATCTGTGTACTGGGTTAAGTAGTATTAGGTATTGATCTTGGTTAATAGGATAGGTTTGTCCTACTATATTAGGTGGTAGGAAGGCTACTCTTATTTCTATCTGTATTGGGTGTTGTGGAATAGGTCTCTGTATACTATCTTGTATATACTGTATATGTTGTGGTTGTATGATTGGTTGTGGTTTGGGCGCGCGCAAGCTGAAGTAGGCTAGACAACAAATGGAAATGGTGATGAGTGTGCGCATAGGGCTCTAAAGTGGTTATATGTTATAATCTTCTGGTTCGGTTGGCTTGGTCCATCTTCTAAGATCTCCAACCCAGTCTTCTAATCTATAAGGGTGTTCCCAGTGTGGTGGTTTAGGTATTTTAATTTTAGGTACTCTTAGTCTGTCACCTGGTCTGGCTTCCACCCACTTAGTCTTCTTTTTCAGCTTTTTGATTATCTGTAAGAGTGTTGTTTTATCTTCTGAATAGAGTGCCCATTCTGAACAAACTGGTAAGAGGTGCCATCTAGTACAGGCTAAGGCTATTGATTCTACTCTAGTAAAGATTCTGGTCTGTGTACCTGGTTCTACCACTGTAATGGGTTGTTCTTGTTTGATCTGGTTTTCCCATATACCTAAGACTGTTGCATAGGGGCCTTCTGTTATTTGACCAGGTCCGTATGCATTAAAGAAGTAAAAGATGTATGATTTAAGTGATGACCATTTCTGATGTTTCTTAATTAGATCCACATTCTGTTTTTTATACCAGCTATATGGTGAAAGTTCTGGGTCTTTTTGGCCGAAATGTGATGAGGACGCAGAATAAATCAGAGTAGCATTGTGTTTAATAGCTAATCTAATTATTTGACTTGTTCCCTCTTGACATGATGACTGTACTTTATCAACATCTTTATATGATTGGTAGATGCGCGAATATTCACCAAAGTGGTAAATAGTCTCAATCTCAAATCTTTCCAATAATTTTAAAGCATCTTGAGTTCTGCCGTTAACATACTGTACACCTTCGATGTGATTACTAACCTTACCAGTAGAATAATCATCTAGTGAAACTATTTTAGTGTGTGGTGCCTCTATTAATAAAGTTTTGATAAGGTGTGTTCCTATAAATCCGGCGCCGCCAGTTACTAATGTGTACATATGTGTTAGTTATTTTGATAACCAATCGTAATACTCTCTCCAACCCTGTTTTACAAGTGTAAAATTATTAGGATCTTTAAGGTAGGTTAGATCAAATATTTTTTCATCACTGCCTATAAACCCATTAGAGATACAATCGCCTATAGTTTTATTTATCTCATTTATATACCAATCAATCATGGTGGTTGGGCAAATAAAAGCAGTTCCTTGAATATTTCTAACCTGAGAAAATGAATGCCACTGTGGATCTGTAACATTAAATGGTACATTGTGGCTGAATTTCTGAATTTTATTAGATTCTAGCTTATCTGTATTTGGCCAATTTGTATTATCAATACCGTGTCTAATGCCACCTGCATCTAACCATAATAAATGAGTAGCTTCCGGGCAGAGGGTATGTGCTTCTTTTAAAAAGTGTACTTTATTGAACATTACTATGTTGTAAAGTGGATAATTCATCTCCGGCACATGATCCCAGTGTCTTTTAGACTTAAACTCTTCACTTTCCATTAAATCTGTCAATGGTTTGTTCCATTGCTTATAAGATTCTAAGTCCTCTATTTCATTTATAACATATTTTGTCATTGTACCATTAGGATCTGCTTTAGATCTCGCTAATCTAACTCTTTCCTCAAATTTAGGTTGTATAAAAATAACCATTTCGCAATTTAGTGCTAATGTATTTTCCATCCAATGTAAATAAGTATCATATGACATAGCGAAATCTTTCCAATCGGAACGACCTATATCGTAAAGTGCTGTAATAATTAACGGTTTTTTATTTATAT
>Ga0208897_1001431_pt1 | contig 9839 bp, 15 predicted proteins | sample ColrivemetaGS697_FD_187594 | JGI IMG/M metagenome (GOLD analysis project Ga0208897, IMG submission 187594) | Estuarine microbial communities from the Columbia River estuary, USA - metaG S.697 (SPAdes) (version 2) | ecosystem: Environmental > Aquatic > Marine > Intertidal zone > Estuary | place...
GCCATAAACAACATATCATTCATATTACTTGCATACGTGTGAGTTGAAAGAAATTGTCCGTAACCAAATGTCACATAAACAGCGCCACCATTTGAACCATAGTCCCATTTGTGCCAATTTGAAATATTATTATTAGCGACCGACATAGCGGCTACTGTTGTACCACCAGTTACACTATACATATATTTGTCTGGCCCTGGCAAAGTATTTTCGCTTGCTGTGCTACTTGCATAGTCACCTTTTCTTACTGAATAGTAACAAGTATTACATCCGCCACCTTGAGTAAAACTACCCACACCCATCGTAGTTTCGATCAGTGCTTCTATACTAGTATTTCTATTTGTTGCGCCGTTGACTCCTGCTATAAGTAATTTACCGCCGCCACTAACATAACTGTCATATACCGATTTACAGGTACTACCACAGTTTGAAGTACCAGAGATATCAATCACAAGTTCTTTACCTGATACTGCACTTGAACTCACTGATGTTGAAGTGCTACCTGTAACTGTAAAACCTAAATCCTCAAGTTCGCTTTTTAAATTTGCGTATTGACTACTAGTTGTACTATTGTTGTAATATATTAATGCATCATTTGCCCAACTAGTTGTTGGACTGAATAATAGTAATACTATTAGTGCCTTCGCTACCCAATCTATAGTCATATAGAAAGAACTCCCCTTGTTCAATATCTAGTGTGTAATCGTGTCTAGTATTTAATCTCAATCTAATAAAGCCGCCTTGTTCAAAGTCCTCACGTTGCCATACCCAGTGCGGTTCTATTTTGTCTAATCTAATTTGTGTTTTAGGATCAAACCCTACTGTAGGAACATTTGTTAATAATCTAGCATTTTGTCTTTTTAATTCATCTGCAAATAATGCCGCTAGTGCTTCATTAAGTTTGTCTAGCATGTCATGTAGCATATCAGCTAACATAAAGTCTGTTTCATCAAGTGCTGTTGCCCATATACCTTCAATGCTGTCTTTGAGTGCATCGCCTTCTAAGCCGTCAAACTCTAAAAAGTCAACACCTAAGAAGTCTGCTAGTTTTCTACGTCTTTGCATTTCTGCTTCCGAGTATTCATCAATAGGTGTACGCTTACGCAATAGTAATAGGTTGTTGATTTGGTCTTCGCTTAAATCTAACAGTACTGGCGGACTTGGCTTACGCATACCATGTACAGTTTGTGTTGCCTGGAACGCTTGATTCAATACAACAAATCCTGCGTCAGTCATTACTTCTATCTCTCCTACATAACACATACCAGCCGTATCACAACTAGGCAATAGTGTAATCATACTTCCGCCCATTTCGTCAACAACCATTACAAAGTCTGTACCACGCACACCGATAGTAGCACTTGGGGTTCTTATCTTTACATTCTGTTTGTATTTTTTAGCAATTTGTCCACTTGCATAACGCACTGTACCTAAACTTGCTTTGATTGATAATGACCCTACATCATTTGCAGGGTCATATACAAATTCGTCTATTACTAGTCTTGACTGTTCTGTAAGTTCAACTCTTGTTTCGTCAACAAAGTCAATACGCATAGTACCATTTGCTGTAACAGCAGAGTCCATGCTTTGAACGCCAACACCTGCGTCTCCTTCAATAACAACATCGCCGTCTCTTTCAAGTACACCTGATCCTTTGATCTGTCCTATCTCACCTACATTACCATATGCAGGTCCAGCTATAATAGCTATTACTATCAAACCTAGGAGCAGAAACCATGTATACTTGTTCGGCGCCATTGTCATTCCTTAGTCGCTCTGTGTTATATCAACGTCTTGGTTATCACCCGAGAAGTCAGCATCAACTGTGTTGTCGTTAATTCCACTTTGTGTAACTGTGTAACTACTTGCACCACCTGTGATATCTAAGTTAACTGTGTGTCCAGCACTGTCGCCATCACCATCTATGTTGATGTCAACTACATTACCTGAACCAGTTGAACTTAGTAGTCCACTTGATGCTCCGCCAGTTGCTGTACTTGTACTGTTGTTCATTACTACTGTTAGTGCCGCACTTTTACCATCTACAGCTGATTTAATTACGTTACCGTCACCTGTGACTGTAAAGTTAATACTTGAGCCATCTGCGTCAGCAACATCACCTACATCAAAGTCAAATGTATTTGAATCACCTGTTGCAGTAACGTTAAGTGTAATGTTTTCACAATTGGTTCCTGTTGTGCTATCACAACTTAGATTCACTGCGTTTGAATCACCTGTAAACACCCACGTACCTGTGTAGGTATTACCTTGTATATCTGCTATTATTGTGTTTAAGCTACCTGTTTGTGTTATAGCAAATGTCATTGAGTCACCATCTAAGTTTACGTCTGTTGTTGATGTACCGATTACGTTATTTGCTCCGTCTTGCACAATATCTAAGTCTAATGTATCGCCCACTTGCTCAATGTATATATCGTTAGCCAAAGCAGGAGCTACACTAAAGATTAGTAGTACTAATGCTGTTAAGCTATTTGAAATGTACTTTCTTGTCATTGTTGTCCCTCGTTGTTTTTGTTATTATTTTTTCTTCAGCTTCTATAGGCCAACATAAATCTTTCTCGCTACAGTACAATCTAGCCTTAGGCCATTTTTTCAATGCATCTTGCATTGGTAATGGTCTTAGTTTAGGCACCTTGCCTTTATATTTTGTACTGACCTCTTTAAACTTCCAAAGTCCTTCCTTTTCACCTTCATATACCAGTTGCACTACACCTGCTTCAATTGCCGCCCTTACAGCATAATTTACTGGCTCGTTAACAGAGTAACCTGTCTCCGACTCTATCAATTTAGTTCCCATATCTAAGAACTTAAATACGTCTGCTCCAGACCTTGAACTTGCAATAGTTTTTTCTGTTGCAATACTCAATAACACCTTTCCAGTGCTAACTGATACAATTCTCATCACTACTGTGACCGTATCAACTCTATACTCAGTTTGTGCGCCTACTCCAAGATATCTTGCACCAGCACCTCCAATAGCTACATTGCTATCGTAACCAATAATGCCGCCTTCAAGTATCAGTCCTGCAAATACCATTGGCTTTAATGCTCTTGGACCGTTCGGTAAGCCTTTCTCGTATACTTCTCTAGTGTTACGGATCAACTGTCTTTCTTTAATCAGGTTATCCATACCTATACGTTCAACAACTTCGAACCATGTTTTGTTGCCTATGTCTTGCAGAGCTTTTATAACCCAAACCTCTGAACCTTGCGTTACTGCACTAGATAGATTAGCAATATTATCTGCAGGTTTACGTTGTCCAGTTTTATCTTGAAAACTATAAACTGCTACAGTTATTTTCTTGCCGTCTAACTCGGGTACTGCAATCATCCTGTCTGCTAATGGAGCCGGCTGTATCCTTGGTGGACCAGCATTTTCCTTAATAGCCAAACTCTGTTGCATTGTTCCACTGCATCCAGTTAGTAACAATAAGCCTATGATAATAAAAAATTTGTTCAAAAGTTAAAATTCCCTGAGCCTGGTATTTCAATAGTAGTAGTGCTTCCATCTTCTTCAACAATGGTTAGCGTAATTGCTCCTGTTGTTGTGTCTTTGGCCCACGATATTTGTGAACCTTCAATTTCTGCTGTTCCACTATTTGCACAACTACTGCCACAATCAGCGAACATACTATCTACCATTTGCTTACTCAACGTTGCGTAAATTCTTGACTCAACGTTTTTAATAAACTTATTCAGGGTAGTATTTTCTAACTCTCGTTCTAATCTTTTAGCCTCTGCGTTTGCCTCATCCTGTAAATCTTTCTTTCTATTAAATTGTAGTTGCTCAACACTTAAAACGTGTGACGAGTAACCATTTCCGTAATGGAAAGCTGGAGATTTAAAACCCCAGGTAAGTTCGGCGGCCACTGGCTTGCTGATTAATAACATAATTGTAACGCCTATGTATATAATACTTTTGTACATTTGTCAGACTCCTATATATGATATTTATCAGATCGTAGTAGTGTTGCCTCCCTCACGCTTTACACAACTATTTATATACAGGTGTAAATAATTTTACACCAACTTAATACACTTTCGTATAGGTAAGCATACTAAATACTTTTATGACAACATATAAAGAAGAACAAGATGGGTTATGGGCCGCATTAGACGAAGCATTTCCTATCAACACTAAATTACAAATAAATCTTAATGATGAAGTTACTAAACTTGAAATGAGTCGTATAAGTGAAGCATTAAGAGAACATGATGGCAATCAAACTAAAGCCGCAAAGGCTTTGGATTTAGGTAGAGTTACATTTATTGCTAAAGCTAAAAAATACGAACTAGTTTAGTGATCATAAACATTAGGGCCGTCTTGTACTTTTACAGGCTTACAATACGCTGTAAGTCTATGTTCTTTAGGTACTAGATAACTGTGGTCATAGTTGCCGTATTGTCTAACTATACGTACAGCATAGTATTGACAAACATCAATGCTTCTAAAGTACATAGGCGATGGTTGTTGTACATCTGCTATTAATACTACTAACATAAAGGCATGTATCAAACAAATCTCCTATCCATACTTGGGCGTCTAAGTACTGGCTTTTTCTTTGGCTCTTGTACTACAGGTAGTTCTGGCTCTTTTGGTTTCTTTGCTTCTGCTCTAAGTTTAATTACTTCTCTTTGTTCAAGTTGTGCTTTGAACATATCTCTTACTACTTGGGCATTATCGGTATACTGTAAGAACTGCATTATACCTGACCAACTGTTACCTATAAAAAGTATACGTCCATCTTTATAAAGTATGCCTTTATTGTTTTGGTTTACATACTTAAAATTTTCGTATTCGTATACCAACTTAGATCATTCCTTTAGCCTTTGCTATAAAATAAAATATTCCAAATAGTAAAACAAGTCCTGCTGAACAAAGTCCTATAATGGCTATTCCGTTTATAAATGCTTGCCGAGCTTCTGCGGACGCATAAACTTCTTTTTCACGTTTGGCACGTATTTTACGTTGCATTTCTTTTAGCTCGTCCCACGTACCAAATCCAAAACGCATGTTTAACATTGTCTGTAGCTCTTTCTCCATCTCCATGATTTTCTTTTCATGTATTAATAGATTAAGTGCTTCTTCTTCTACCGAACCAGATGCTAGTAGTTTTTTAAATATTGGTGGATTTTTTTGTAGTTGTTGGCCTTTACGGAAATCGGATACTGAGGTGTACCACTTGCCCATTTGGCCCATACAATTTTCGAATTCTTGCCCAGCATGTACGAATTTTTTTACTGTATTAAATGCTGTGGTAGCCGCCGCGACAGCGGTAAAGGGATCTATCATTAAACATAAAACTCCTTAAACCTTGGAGTAAGGCGCCCTCACGCTCTACTATACGTATTTACAATTTTATGGTGTAGTATAAACTGACTAGTTTATTTTAGGGAAAAGCATATCTGTACAGAACTTATCAACGTCATCTTCGTTAAGTCCTAGGCTTTTCATTACTCTTGGGGTATGTGGATTTTGTTGCTGGTTATGACAATAATAGTTTTGGCTTGCAATAGTTAAGTCTCTATCACCTTCGCCTGTATACTGTCCAACGGAATCAAAGTATGTTTCAAGATTGTCTAGCGCCAGTTGAATAATAACAGTTGCTTCTTCTTCCTTTACATTGCTTGCCGCAATCATACTTGGAGTAAAGATGTTTGTTGCCCACTCGGGTAACTCACGCTTCTTTTCTGGCACAAAGTCTTGTACTGCACTCTGATACCATTGAACCATAGGGTGATCTTCTCCGCCTGAACTAGCAGAAAAATCATGGAAAGCACCAGTCATCTTAGTCTTTCCTGCAATAACGTCAAATCCGTAAATTGGAGCGTTATTGTTAAGTTGTGGAAATACACAAACATGCATCATCCACAAACCTTTAGTATCTCTAGCGTCGACTACATCAATATGAGCTCTGCGAACATGTTCGTTCTCCCATACTCTGTTGATCCAACTCCCGTCAGCCTGATTAAAATGGTCCATTCCTGGTTCATTTATTTCAGTGCCGCGGGCATTGAACATTTGAATGATATCTTCTTGACAGTCGACGAGTTGATCCCAGATCACTTTACTCTCCTACTTAACTTTAGTAAGTGAAATTGTTTAGTTCTTCAAAAATTGCTGTTGAAAATTCAAAAGCCTTGTTAGCTTCGTCAGCCATACTATCTTTAGTACGCTTACGGATTAATGCTTTCATTTCATCTACAGAGTGTGTCATTGCTTCGAATGTATACATTTTTCCTGATCCTGGAACTTTGTCCTTAATCATTTGTCCGCCACTTAAATCGCCCATGTGTCTTACATAAACGTGTGCAAACAACTTGTCTTTATCATGTTGACAGTTTTTTACAATGTGACTTCTGTATGCTTCTGCTGAAGGTGCTATCTGTGGTGGATTTGAACCATCTTCGGCTCCACCTAATTCTACGTAATCAGCCCAAATATCATCTGCTTGTGTTAACCCATCTAATGGTAGGTCATCATCTGGCATTGATAAATCTTCTGGCCCAAAACAACCCATGCTTAGTGCAACATCTTCTAGGATGTCATATACTAACCACATGTTGTATAGGTATGTTTTATATTTTTCTTGGCTCATATTACCAGACATCATTTCTCTTGCGAATGCTTGACGTTCTGCGTTCTGATGAGCGGCTTGTGTTAGTGATGCTAAACTCATTTAATTACTCCTTGTGTAATAGTTATCATTCAATTTACTAGTGTATTTATACTATTCTTTTTCAATTGCTACCTGTAACGGATAGCCATGTTCTCTTGAAATCTTGGTACATTCCACTGCTTTTTGCTCTGCAATCTCATATGTATATAGTCCAACTACTGCTGAACCTTTCTCATGTATTGCCTTTGTTAGCTCTTGTGCAGTTTGTGCTGAATGCCTAAAAATGTCTACTAGCAAACCTACAACAAAATCCATTGGAGTTTCGTTGTCGTTAGCAAAGATTACTTTGTATTTTCCTGGATCTTGAATTACTTCTTTGATCTTTTCTTTTACATTGATTTCTGTTTCTAGTTCTACGCTCATATTATCTTTCCTTGTTTTGGGGGAGATATTGCACTCCCCCTAGACTGTTTACTTACTTTTGCCGTCAATTGTAAGACCATCATTGATCTTAATAGTCTTAGGCTTTAATGCATCTGGTACTTCACGTGTTAGGTGTACGTTAAGCATACCTAGTTCAAGTGTAGCATTTGTTACATTCACATGATCAGCAAGTGTAAACTCCCTGCGGAAGTTACGTCCGCCAATACCTTTGTGTAGGTAATTGACATCTTCATCTCCTTTAGGGGCTGTTCCTTCAATCTTTAATTGATCACCGTCTTTTGTAATCTCAAGATTGTCCATACCAAAGCCAGCAACTGCGACTGAGATCATAAACTCGTCATCGTTGATTTGTGCTATGTTGTATGGGGGATAACCATTTCCGTTTGGACTATTTGCGAACTGTGTGTTCATTTGTTCAAATAATCTATCAAAGCCTACTGTGGCTCTGTGGAAGTGTGGTAGGTCTAGAGTTGTTAGTCTTGTCATTGTTTTCTCCTTATAATAAGCAAGATTTATATTAAAGTGTTCCTATTGGACACACCATGTACATTGAGCTCGTCTCTTTGTACACTATTATTTATCATTTGACGCATATACTCCGTTAAATTGTTGAGTACAACGTACAAACGTTGTGCAACGCATTAGGTGTTTTAACCTTAATGCACCTGCATATGTGCAAGTACTACGCAATCCGCCTAGTAAATCCTGCACTGTAGCCGCGACATCGCCCCTATATGGAACAAGTACTTCACGGCCTTCTGATGAACGATAGTCTTTAAGTCCACCAAAATGCTTTGTATTAGCGGCATCACTACTCATGCCGTAAAACTGTACGAATTTCTTTTCTTCTATCTTTCTGGTTGTCCCAGTTGACATTTCATTAGTCATATATCTTTTAGTAATAACGTCACCGCCACCTTGATCGTGTCCTGCAAGCATACCACCTAACATTACAAAGTCAGCACCGCCTGCAAATGCTTTGGCTACATCACCCGGACAAGTACAACCACCATCAGCAATAATATGTCCGCCAAGGCCGTGAGCGGCATCTGCACATTCAATAACTGCACTAAGTTGTGGATATCCAACACCAGTTTGTATACGAGTCGTACATACACTTCCCGGGCCAATGCCCACTTTAACAATATCTGCTCCAGCAAGAATTAACTCCTCTGTCATTTCTCCAGTAACTACGTTACCTGCTATAATTACAATATTTGGATACATCATTCTAAAATCTGATACTGTATCTCTAAAGCGACTACTATAGCCGTTTGCTACATCAATACAAACATACTTTAATCGATCGTTAACTTGTTCATATACATCTCTAAATTTTGCATGATCTGCATCTGTAATACCAATGCTCATAGCAACATATTCTGTTCTTGCTGGATCATGTGATCTGTCATCTTGATCAAAATAATTAACTAGTTCGCTTACACTGTAAGTCTTAACCAAACAAGTAAAGATACCTCCTGTAGCAAGTGTATCTGCCATTTCAAATGTTCCAACACCGTCCATGTTACTTGCCATAATAGGTGTGCCACGATAGTGTCTATGCATTGGACGTGGTCCTTTGTAGTTACGAAAAGTAAATCCACGTTCTAAGTCAACTTCTTTTCGACTACCTAGTGTGCTACGTTTAGGACGAATAAGAACATCCTTGTAGTCTAGTTTCATATCTTCTTCAATCCGCATTTTTTGCTTTAATCCCATAATTAAAAGAAATACTAATTCTATCTTCGCTAGTTAAGTTAGGTTGTACACTATGTTTTAACCAACCCGGAAAAATATAAATTGCATTTGTCATCGACTTGTATGTTGTTGCTGTACTTGTAAAGTAATTAGGCTTCTCCATAGGTGGAAGAAAGTATTCAGCATTATCTCCTCTTTCAAAAAAGATGTTGCCTTGCTCTGGAGTTGCCTTAACATAATACACTCCACTTAGAATACTACCTGCATGATTATGCAAGTGATTATAAGATCCTGGTGTATTTACGTTCAACCAAATATTTTGAATTTGTAGTTCAGGTATATCTGCTTGTACGGCACATGTATTAACTTGCTCTGTGATTGCTCCAACTAACTTATCGAATTCTTCGTTGTCGCCGTGTCGCATTGGACCACTCTGCCAACCTATGTAGTTTGATACTTGTACGCCTTCGTCAAGTTGTTTACGGTCTTGTGCATATGTTTCAAGTGCGGCATTGTCTGCGCCGTCCATCATACCCGACCAAATGACCGAAGGGAACCACTGTTCAGCAGTAAGTGCCATTAGTAACCTCTATCGACTTTTTGTTTTTCTTGAATCTTTAACCAACGCTTACGTCCAGCCGCTTTTGCTTTTTTACGTTTAGCACTAGGCTTTTCGTAGTGTTGTCTTTCTTTGTATTCTTGTAGAATACCTTCTTCTTGAACTTTCTTCTTAAAAATTCTTAGAGCTTTCATTACATCTCCACCACGTACTTCTACATAAAGACCTCTTTTAGATGCCATAGGATCGTTGTTGTCAAAGTTACGTCTTGGTTTAAAGTTGCTTGAACCTCTTCTATTGTTATTGTTGTACGCCAAAGTAGTTTACTCCTTCCATAAATTGTTTTAGTTCGTATATTCTATTATTATTAATTATATTATACACTGATTCGGGGGTGTTTGTCAAGTAAAAAGTTTTGCCAAAACCTATTAAATGTCCAATAATCCAAGGTGTAACCTTAGTATTATCTATATCCAAAACAATGTAATCTACTGTTT
>Ga0208897_1001433_pt1 | contig 9829 bp, 4 predicted proteins | sample ColrivemetaGS697_FD_187594 | JGI IMG/M metagenome (GOLD analysis project Ga0208897, IMG submission 187594) | Estuarine microbial communities from the Columbia River estuary, USA - metaG S.697 (SPAdes) (version 2) | ecosystem: Environmental > Aquatic > Marine > Intertidal zone > Estuary | place...
AATTTAGTGCAAAAAAAAAGATCCACTAAGAGCAGATCTTTATTTTTTTATATAACTTATCATCTTTTAATAGATAATGCGACTGGGGCTACTTATGAGCCTCTGGTTATTATCTAGGAGTTAGTTTAGCATTGTGTGTAATGATGTCACTTGCAATATATGTATCATTAGTCTCAACATCTAGTTTGTAAACATTAAATGTCCCAGTTAATTCTTCGATTGAAGTAATAACAACCTCTGATCCGCTTTGAGTAACAAATACATCACCAACTACAACTGAGCTAGCTACAACAACCATCCAATTACCACTTCTTTTAATAACATGTAAGTGATCTTTAGAAGAAGTTAATCTACCATTATTAAAACTTAATACACTATCTACAGTGCTCATTTTATTATTTTGAACTGTAGTAGTTGTGTTAGATATAGTTGGATTAGCTTGAGACCACAGTGTTAATACCTCAGTATTATCACTATCTGGCATATCACCCACAACAGTAGATTTAAGTTCATCTCCAATTGCAATAGTTTCAATTGCTTTTTGTGTTCCATCAGCTAAAGTAATCAATGTACCTGCTAATAAACAGTTAGGATCGTCACCGGCACAAGTCGCTTCTGATAAAATTGTAGTTTCTGGAGAAAGTGTAGAAGTTTGAATACATGTATAATTTTGATCAGCATATAAACTACCTGATAAAGCATAAACCGTACCTATAGATTTTGGTGTATTAGACTGTGCTACAACATAAGAACTTACACCATCACACGGATCCATCACGTATTTATAAACACCTGCAGTTGCTGTTGGTGTTGGTGCACATATACCTGTAATTGTAGATACTGGTGTTGCACTCGACACTTCTGGCATTACTTCCCAACATCCATCTTGATTATTAAGAGTAACTATTTGTCCGACTGAATATTGAGTGGTTGAACTTACAACTCTACCAGTTCCTTGTGCACAAAGACCGCTAACACATTCAACTACATATTCATATGTTGGCATAGGTGTTGCTGTAGGTGCTATGTAAACACAATCAGAGTCATATGTACATACACCGCCATCTGCAAAATTAACAACTTGACCGCCACTTAGCGATACTAATGCTGCAGAGTTAAAATCCCATACACCAGGCACTAGAGTAGAACATACACTGTATACAGCTCCTTCAACTCCTCCGTACCACATTGGTGTTGCGAGCATTTGATTAAATCTAGTTGTTACTGTATTTCCTAGTGAATTTCTCCATTGTAAACCATATCTAGTAGAATTAACAGTAGACTTTACCCATACATTTCTACATGTTGCTGAACCTGCTCCGCCACCAGAACTAACACCAGTCGGTGTTGGTGTCGGTGGTGCATATGTAGGCGGTGGTGTTGCTGTTGCTGGAACACGCGTTGCTGTTGGTGTTGGTGTTGGTTGCTCAACTGGACAATTTGTGATCGATAAAACTTGACCTTCTCCGATTTGAATAACTTTTTGTACAGTAGAAAAAGCAATATCACCTACTTGGTACCAATAACCACTACCGTTCCATAGTGCAGTACCTGCAGAATTAGCGTAAATTAAGTCTCCTACCTGAAGGCCTAATACACTTCCGCGCTCTGACCAAAACGATATATTAGTAAATTCACTACAAAGAGAATTTGACTTAGTATTACCAGATCCGTCCATCTGTACACTATAGTGTTGATAATATGAAATAGGAACTGGCGTTGCAGTTGGTACATTTTGTGAAGTATCAGAAATCAGTGTAAAATTTGAAGTGGTAACAACTGGGCCATTCACACTTCCAGTTCTAATTCTCACACCAATAGATTCTGTACCTTCTGTTGAGCTATCAGCCCTTGTTGTTAATTGAAAAGAACCTGTACCGTTATTAATAGTAAATGATCCATTGCTTATAGCATTAATAAAGTCACTTGACGTAACATTAGAACCACTATTAAAATCCCAATACAATACTGTTCCATTAGATACGTAATTTGTAGTAATAGTCCATGTGATAGTTTGGCCATTCTCGGTTACACTAGTCTTATTTGGTGATACACTATATGTTGGTGCAAAGTAATTAATACTTGTTATTTCACCAGTATTAGCATCAAAATAAAATGAATACCAATCACCAGATCTATAATACCAACCTGAACTTGCAAGATCACACGTTGCATAATAAGTCTCATCACAAAGAGCTTGAATACCTGCAATTAAACCCGTATTAACCCAATTTCCATTAGAATCAAACGTTACTTGATCATATCTACCCTGAATAGTAGTTTGAGTTGTTAAATTATAATAATAGTTACCCTGATAGCTAGATGCCTTCGTGCTCTGTACAATCATTTGAACACCTTTATTATTTAGTGCAGGTATTAAAATATTATTAGCATATGCTAAATCAGCCGCGCTATTGGTGTCATCGTCTCCACTGGGTAGAGCGTCTGTAATTAAAATAACCACCTTGATGGCCTCTTCTCTCCAAGCTCCGGCTAAGTTATTTTTAACAACTTCATACGTACCCATATCACCAGGTTCAGGTTCGTAAACACCATCTCCTAAAGGAAAACTAGTAGTATTCAATAGTGCTAATTTAGCATTAAAGTCTGTAAAATCATTTACAGCACCCATTTTAGAAATAGCCGTAATCCACAGAGATCTATTAGTGGATGTATTTACATTAACAATTTTCTGTCCTTCCGGTAAATTCTGATATGTGGGTTTAGTTGAATATGTCGAAGTACCTGTTGCTAAATACTCATCGAACAACACTAAACCTACTCTTGAATTATTTAAAGATTCTGTACTAATAGTACCTAAAATATTACTAATACCTGTCTTTACGCCTTCTATGGCAGTTCCCATGGAGTAAGTATTATCAACAACAAATACAATATCAATACCTTGGGTACATTGTGCAGGTGCAGTGATAATATCACCTAGACTGAGCGTAGCGTCATCTGTAAAATAGACACCTAAATCACCCTGAGTTGTATTATTCATATTTGCACCGTTATAATATAACGATACGTTAGTTACTGGTGGGATACACTCATCTTTGTGAGTAAATACTGATATTGCCATGAATTATTTATCTTCTTTTTACACTAAACAGCTGTTATTAGTAAACGTTAACGTTACACTAAATCCACTACCAGCTGCAGGTCCTCCAATTATAGTAATGTAAATACTTTTATTTTCCCACTGATCATTGGGTGATACTTGAACTGATGTATGTTTAGCACCACCTGCGTGGAGCCAAGTCGTTATTGTTTGTTCGTTACCATTTACATCAACAGTTCTCAGTGCATATGTTACATTTTCAGAATTAACTACATTTCCATATGCCGACTGTATACCCGTTAAGTAATAAGTTCCATTAAGTGTTTGTGGCATATAAATAAATGATCTTTCGATACCTGCCAATGTATTTACCTCAGCTTGAGCAACTGGGTTTAAAGACATGTGTTCGTAACAGTAACCAACACCATTTTTACCAGAAGTTCCGTTTGTTCCTGAAGTTCCTCTTGTACCTGAACTACCTGATGAACCATTTGTTCCTGAAGTTCCGTTTGTACCTGAACTACCTGATGAACCTGAACTGCCTGAAGATCCATTATTACCATCTTTACCAGAAGTTCCATTATTACCATCTTTACCAGAAGTTCCATTAGTTCCTGATGAACCTGAACTACCTGAAGATCCAGACGTTCCGTTTGTTCCTGAACTGCCTGAAGTTCCATTTGTTCCTGACGTTCCGTTAGTTCCTGAACTACCTGAACTACCTGAACTACCTGAAGATCCAGACGTTCCGTTTGTTCCTGAAGTTCCATTTGTGCCGGAAGAACCTGAACTACCGTTTGTTCCTGAAGAACCAGAAGTTCCGTTTTTTCCAGACGTTCCGTTCGTACCAGATGAGCCTGAACTACCATTAGTTCCTGAAGTTCCGTTTGTTCCCGAAGTTCCTTTTGTACCTGAACTACCTGAACTACCATTAGTTCCTGAAGAACCTGAACTTCCGTTAGCACCATCTTTACCAGATGTACCATTTCCGCCATCAGCACCATCAGCACCGGATGTACCGTTAACACCCGATGAGCCATTTGTTCCCGAAGTTCCGTTTGTTCCTGAACTACCTGATGAACCGTTTGTTCCCGAAGTTCCTTTTATACCTGAACTACCTGAACTACCTGAAGAACCTGAACTTCCGTTAGCACCATCTTTACCAGATGTACCATTTTCGCCATCTATACCATCTATACCAGAAGTTCCTGAATTTCCTGATGAACCTGAACTTCCGTTTGTTCCAGAACTTCCGTTTGTTCCAGATGTTCCGTTAGCACCTGATGAACCTGAACTTCCGTTTGTTCCTGAAGTTCCGTTAACACCATCTTTACCAGAAGTTCCTGAATTTCCTGATGAACCTGAACTTCCGTTTGTTCCTGAAGTTCCATTAGTTCCTGATGAACCAGAAGTTCCGTTAGCACCATCTTTACCAGATGTTCCATTAGTTCCTGAAGTTCCAGTCTCTCCGTTTATACCTGAAGAACCGTTTGTTCCTGATGTTCCACTAACACCTGAAGTACCGTTTGTTCCTGAAGTTCCATTTTCACCATCAATACCATCAACACCCGAGCTACCTGAACTACCAGATGATCCGTCATTTCCTTTAATACCAGAAGAACCTGAACTACCATCAGTTCCTGAAGTTCCGTTAGCACCATCTTTACCAGATGTTCCATTAGTTCCTGAAGTTCCTGTCTCTCCGTTTATACCTGAAGTACCGTTTGTTCCTGATGTTCCGTTTGCACCAGAAGAACCTGAAGTCCCATTAGCACCATCTTTACCAGAAGTTCCGTCTGTTCCTGATATACCAGAAGAGCCGCTTGTTCCAGGATTACCAGTTACACCTGATGAACCACTTGTTCCGCTAATACCTGAAGAACCTGAACTACCAGAAGTTCCGTTAGCACCATCTTTACCAGATGTTCCGTTTGTTCCTGAAGTTCCAGCTTCACCGTCAATACCTGAAGTTCCGCTAATACCTGAAGTTCCGCTAATACCTGAAGAACCGTTTGTTCCTGAAGTACCGTCTACACCAGGATTACCTTGTGGACCATCAATACCTTGTAAACCATCGACACCTGAAGTTCCGTCAGTACCGTTAATACCGTCAACACCAGAAGTACCATCAGTTCCAGGCTCACCTTGTAAACCATCAACACCAGAAGTACCGTCTACACCAGGATTACCTTGTGGACCATCGACACCTGAAGTTCCGTTTACACCGGCAGGACCTTGAATCGGACCTACATTATTAAATTGAGATCCATCCCATACCCAAAGGTCTCCATCGATAATGTAACCATCACCATTTGTATTACCTTCAGTTGGTAATTGACCTGTTGAATCAAATGTACCTAATATTGTAACTGATGTACCGTCAGTTCCAGGTTCACCTTGTAAACCATCGACACCTGAAGTACCGGCAGCTCCAGGTTCACCTTGTAAACCATCGACACCTGAAGTACCGTCAATACCAGAAGCACCATCAGCTCCAGGCTCACCTTGTAAACCATCGACACCTGAAGTACCGTCAATACCAGAAGTACCATCGGCTCCAGGTTCACCTTGTAAACCATCGACACCTGAAGTACCAGCTAAACTAACTTCTACCCAACATGAATTTGCATCTGCAGCTATTCCAATGTCTGAAGCTGTATTCTGTACAGCTGTAAAACCATTTGCCGGAGAGGCACCCTCAGAACAATAAGTTCCTGTAGGATCCATCCTTAATGCTCTTTCCCATTCTGGTAAAGCTAACCATTCAGTTTCACCTAAAGCTCCACCGTTTCCAAAGAAACCTACTGGAATTAATTGATAAAACTTACCTTCATTGATTACATTTACCAACATACCAACTCTTCTTTTACCCGTAGATAAAACATCGTCAGATAAAGTAAAACCAGTATATGGTGCGGTTGAATTAGCAAACGCAGGTATTTGATTTCTTTCAGAAAGCGATATCATTTCTTGATACCCTCCTTTTAGTGTAATAGAGTGTAATACACCATCGCTTGGTTCTAAATGGTGTAGAAAATTAGCTCTTGATATTCCTTGTGGTAATGCCATTATTTAAGTTGTATTATTTTCGTTTATTTATATATCCAAATAAAAAAGTCTGTAAACAAAAAAGAGATGCTTTATAGGCATCTCTTTTTATATGTTTATATTAATGTTATGGTTTCGGGTTACCGCCACCTTCTATTGGATTGCCTGCACAATCTAGTACTTGCTCACCAATTGTAGTTTCTGGAAGTTCTACTATAGCTCCTAAAACTGTATAGAAGCCCTCTTGGTATTCAATACCAGTCAATGAGTAGATTTCGCCTATTGCCAATGGATTATTACTTTCAGCAATTACATATGGGCTTACACCGTCACATGGATCCATTCTATATGTATATGATGATGGTTCTGCTGTTGCAGTTGGTTCAGGAACTGCTGTTGCAGTTGGTTCAGGAATTGGTGTTGCAGTTGGATTCGGAACTGGCGTTGCAGTTGGAACCTGTTCTATTGGACAATCTGCTATGCTATTAATTACACCTTCTCTAACCAAAATCTGGTATGTTGCTCCACCTGCTATATCGCTTATGGTATACCATCTAGCACCACCGCTAAACGGTACTGTCATTGAGGAATCAGAGAATAAAGATTCTGTGTTGTTTGCTAATATACTGTTTATGTTAGCAAAAGATGATGTCCAAACAGACACATCAGTTGGTCCACATGTACCAGAATTACTATTTCCATTACCGTCAGTTGCATCTAAGTAAAATTGTACACCCGACTCAGCTGGCGTTGCAGTTGGATCTGGTACAACTGTCGCTGTAGGATCTGGAACTGGCGTTGCAGTTGGATTAGGAACCGCAGTTGGAGTTGGAGTTGGCTCATCAGGCGCAATAACACCATCGCCACAACAAATTATAATTTGTCCTGTCATTTCACCATGTACAGTACACTTATATGTATATATGCCTGAAGCATCTTGTGGTACCTTCCAAACTAAATCATTACCTTCTGTAATTGGAAATGATCCACTTTGTATACCTGCTGTTAATAATTTACCGTCTTTACTAATTTCTAAAGGATGTCCAGCATCGCCTCTTCTAATTACATAAGTCTCTCCTTTTGTAACATATAATATAGGGTTTGTATTAGCATCAGAACCACCTACATAATCTGCATCTTGACCTACTGAGTAGTGTGCAGATGTTGGTGCTAAGAAATTAAATATTTTTGCATTATTAGAACCACCGCCGAAGCTAACTTCTACCCAACATGAATTTGCATCTGCAGCTATTCCAATGTCTGAAGCTGTATTTTGTACAGCCGTAAAACCGTTTGCTGGTGTAGCTCCTGCTGAACAGTAAGTTCCTGTAGGATCCATTCTTAATGCTCTTTCCCATTGTGGTAAAGCTAACCATTCAGTTTCACCTAGATTACCGCCGTTTCCAAAGAAACCTACTGGAATTAATTGATAAAATTTGTTTTCTTCTAAAACAGACACTAGCATACCAACTCTTCTTTTACCCGTGGATAAGGCATCGTCAGATAAAGTGAAACCAGTATAAGGCGCATTGGAATTAGCAAACGCTGGTATTTGATTTCTTTTAGAAATAGATACCATTTCTTGATATCCACCCTTTAACATTATTGAGTGCAATACACCATCGGTTGGTTCTAAATGGTGTAGAAAATTAGCTCTTGATATTCCTTGTGGCTGTGACATTATTTTAATTATATTATTTAGTTTTTATTAATTATATGCAATATTAATTGATGGCGTAGTTGGCACTGTATTTAATTTATATAATGTATATTGATTTCCTTCAAAATTAAAATCTAGTTTAGCAGATGCTATATCATCTGGTGCACCATCAATACTTATTTTAGCGTTCGTTGTTAAATCAGGTACACCCGCTGAAGTAGGAATTACTAACCAGTAGAAGTTTGCACCTGCACTTGCTGCCATTGTAAACGTAGTATTACCTGGAATCCAAGAAGGTACTTCATTTACTGGCTCATATGATCCAGGGTTTGCTAACATATCTCCTAATAGATCAGGGAAGCCAGTGGCAACATTATTATCTGATTTATACAAAGTTCCTCCTATAAGATCTTGCGCGTATGGGTAACCTTCAATTCCTAAGTGAAATTGTAGACCTGTAATACCGGTCGGTTCTGCTGTTGGCGTTGGTTCTGGGACTGGCGTTGCAGTCGGTGGAACCGGAGTCGCTGTAGGCGGAACTGGCGTTGCAGTTGGCGGAACTGGCGTTGCAGTCGGTGGAACCGGAGTCGCTGTAGGCGGAACTGGCGTTGCAGTTGGCGGAACTGGCGTTGCAGTCGGTGGAACTGGCGTTGCAGTTGGTGGAACTGGCGTTGCAGTTGGTGGAACTGGCGTTGCAGTCGGTGGAACCGGAGTCGCTGTAGGCGGAACTGGCGTTGCAGTTGGTGGAACCGGCGTTGCAGTCGGTGGAACCTCAGTTGCCGTTGGAACCGGAGTCGCTGTAGGATCTGGTATAGCTGTTGCTGTAGGATCTGGAACTGGCGTTGCAGTTGGGATCACTTCAGTTGCTGTAGGATCTGGAACTGGCGTTGCAGTTGGGATCACTTCAGTTGCTGTAGGATCTGGAACTGGCGTTGCAGTTGGATCTGGTATAGCTGTTGCTGTAGGATCTGGAACTGGCGTTGCAGTTGGTGGAACCTCAGTTGCTGTTGGCTCAGGAACATCTGTCGGAGTTGGTTCTGGAGCTGGAGTCGCTGTAGGTTCAATTGCAGTTGCAGTCGGATCTGGAACCGGAGTCGCTGTTGGCTCAACCTCAGTTGGAGTTGGCTCAACCTCAGTTGCGGTTGGTTCTGGAACCGGAGTTGCTGTTGGCTCAATTGCAGTAGCTGTAGGATCTGGAACTGGCGTTGCAGTTGGTGATGGCGTAGCATCAGAAACTACTAAAACGTTCGAAAACGTTTCACATCCATTTGCATCAACAATTTTTACAATATACGAACCAGCCTGTAATCCGCTGTTACCGGTAATATCACCAGCATCACCGAATGTAAACGTATCTGCTACGACACTATTTACAGGGTTTGTAAAGGTCGGATATGCGTTTGATGGTACAGGGAGATTATCTCCTGCATTCAGTAAAGTATACTGGTAAGGTCCGACTCCTCCAGTTACTTGTACTGTTACTGTTCCGTTTGTAATATTTGCCATTTTTTGTTTATATTTATTTTAATTACTATTTTAATGTTCTGTTATGAATTTGGTGGCGTGCCTAATTCTTCGTCTGTTGCTCCTTGACTATTTACACCAAAAATGTCACAACTATCAATAGTTGGACTAGTTGATGAAAGCGTAATCACAAAGGCATCACAAATATTATTTAATGAAGTGTCAGTAGTTGATTCAGAAGAAACCATAAAATCATTACAGTCATATGTTGGTGTGATCCAAATATATTGATCTACTGTATATCCTGCTGCTACATATCTTGCATAATCAACATCGTCTGCACTAATTTTCCAAAAGATTAATGATTTTCTTAATTCATTATCACTTAGAGTTAAATCATCGTTTTGGCCAAATATTCTCCAACCAGCAACCGTTTGCTGAGAATACAGCAAATTGTAGTCCATCTCATCATGCGTTAGGGGTCTACCTAACGTATGTGGATGCAATGGAAACCACTTTCCATTGATCAAATTTCTATGAAGACCGTGGATAAAATTATAATTTTCTATGTTGCCGCTATGCATATTGACACC
>Ga0208897_1001436_pt1 | contig 9816 bp, 4 predicted proteins | sample ColrivemetaGS697_FD_187594 | JGI IMG/M metagenome (GOLD analysis project Ga0208897, IMG submission 187594) | Estuarine microbial communities from the Columbia River estuary, USA - metaG S.697 (SPAdes) (version 2) | ecosystem: Environmental > Aquatic > Marine > Intertidal zone > Estuary | place...
CTCCAAGCCCAACTCCAACACCTTCAACTACCGCGAGTCCGACACCATCGCCGTCTCCGAGTCCAACTCCGAGTCCTACACCTAATTGTGATTTTGAAGTTGATGTAGATATTGCTACGCCAACGCCAACACCATCGAATAGCCCAACTCCGTCACCATCACCAAGCCCGACACCTACACCGTCGACTACTGCGAGTCCAACACCTACACCATCAACTACCGCTAGCCCGACTCCGAGTCCATCTCCGAGTCCATCTCCTAGCCCTACACCAAGCCCAACTCCAAATTGTGACTTTGATGTAAATGTAGAAACTCAACCGTACCCAATTGAATGTCCTGCACCTTGTGGAACCTCAATTACGGGTGATTTATATGTAACAACGGAACTACAATTAAGTGGTGATGGAATTTATGATTTAGGTGGTTACTGTGCTGAGAATAGTGGAGTAAGTAAAACGGGTCAAGAATGGTGGTACAATAATAATAATTGTGTTGTTTATAGTAGATCGTACTATGAAAGTGGTGATGTTACATGTATTGGTGAACACGTTACCCCTGTAGGTACAGAAGTTATCTCAGTTACACATTCAATAGGTACGTTAACCCCAACAGGTACAAATAAATTATACGACACAGGAATAAGATATTTAGATTCTGATAACAATGCAATTTTCATTGTAACTGAATGGAAAGAGTCTCTGTTTGAAATGACAAACGTACATATACTTTGTGACTGTACATTTGAAGGTAAAGTAACTGAATTCTACAATACATAAAATGAAATAAAAAGTATATATTATTAATAATGGCAAGAATATTCGACATACTAATAACTTCGGGAACTTCACATAGTTTTTATACAATCTACTTTGATGTAGTTGCCCCATCGAATATTGCTACAAGAGTTAGCACATCTTTACCTGCAACGGGAGTTACTTACAACGATTTAATTACAGTACCTGGTGTCCGTGTTGAAGTACCTGATAGTGCCACAACAATATTACTTTACAATGATTCGTGTTTAATTGACGATACTTTAATACTACCAACACCAAGACCAACTGCAACTCCAAGTCCAACACCTAACCCAACACCAACTCCAAGTAGTACTCCCGACCCAACACCGACTCCGAGTCCATCTCCTAGTCCGTCGCCGTCGCCGAGCCCTACACCATCCCCTAGTCCATCACCATCACCATCACCTAGTCCTACGCCAAGTCCAACACCAAACTGTGATTTTGCGGTTGACATAGATATTGCCACACCAACACCTACGCCGAGTCCTAGTCCAACCCCAAGCCCATCTCCATCTCCTTCTCCGAGTCCATCTCCGAGTCCGAGTCCAACACCTACACCGTCGACTACTGCGAGTCCAACACCAACTCCAAGTCCATCTCCTAGTCCGTCACCTTCACCGTCTCCGAGTCCGACACCAAGTCCAACTCCGAATTGTGATTTTGAAGTTGATATTAGGATTAATGAAAAACCAACAATACCTAATCAAATATTAACACAAATAGAAGGTACTCCAACGGGAACAACTATCGCGATATTAACTGCCGATGATCCCCAAGGTGGTCCACATACATGGGAATTAGTTGACACTTTAAATTATCCTGATAATGATTCATTTAATTTAACCACTTCGGGAGAACTTACTAATAGTGAGGTTTTCGATTATGAAACGAAATTTGAATATTACATCAGAGTAAAAGTAACAGATGATGGGGGGTTATTCTCAGAGGCAACACTTTTAGTTACTATTGGAAACCTTAATGAAACACCTTATGGTTTAACTCTAAGTAATAACACTATAAATGAAAATTTAGTGACGGGAACTACGATCGGTACTTTTACAGGTTTAGATTACGACGCTAATGAAACATTTACATATGCACTAACAGGTGTTGGTAATGATAATTCATCATTCACATTAACAACCGCAGGTGTCCTTAAATCGGCACAAGTTTTTAACTATGAAGTTAAAAATCAATATACTATTGTTGTTACGGTAACTGACAGTGGTAATAACACTTATACCGATACATTTATAATTTATGTAAATGATGTTAATGAAGCACCAACTTCATTAACTTTAAGTAACAATACTATAAATGAAAATTCCGCAACAGGAACAACCATCGGTAGTTTCTCAACTACAGACGTTGACGGTGGAGAAACACATACTTATTCATTAGTCAGTGGAACAGGTGATACCGATAACTTATCATTCACATTAACAACTGCGGGTGTCCTTAAATCGGCACAAGTTTTTAACTATGAAGTTAAAAATTCATACTCAATAAGAGTTAGAACCACAGATTCGGGTGGATTAACATACACAGGTATCTTCACAATTTTAGTTACCGATGTAAATGAACCACCAACCGCGATTTCTCCGACATCGATAAATTTCCAAGAAAATCAGGCAACAGGAACAACGGTTACAACATTTAGTGTAACTGATCCCGACATTGGTGATACTCATACTTATGAATTAATTTCGGGTACCGGTGACACTGACAATTCATCATTTACTTTAACAACCGCAGGTGTTCTTAAATCTGCAGTGGTCTTTAACTATGAGGTTAAAAATTCTTATTCAATAAGAGTTAAAGTAACCGATAGTGGAGATTTAAGTAAGGAACAAGTTGTAACTATTAATATAACTAACCAAAATGAAACCCCAACAGATATTGTTTTAAGTAATAGTAGTGTTGCGGAGAATAGTTCAACAGGAACTACGGTTGGTACATTTACAACAGTTGATCCTGACGCGGGTAACACCTTTACATACACATTAGTTGCGGGTACAGGTGATACAAATAACACCTCTTTTAGTTTGACAACTGCGGGTGTGTTAAAAACCGCAGAAGTATTCAACTACGAAGTTAAAAATTCATATTCAATAAGAGTTAGATCTACTGATCAAGGTGGTTTATTTAGAGAGGAAGTTTTTGTTATATCTGTTACTAACGTTAACGAGACACCAACAAATATTAACCTATCAAATGCATCGATTGATGAGAACGTACCAACAGGAAGTACGATTGGTACCCTATCAACTACAGACCCCGATGCGGGTAATACCTTTACATACACATTAGTTGCTGGTACGGGTGACACAAATAATACGTCATTCTTTATTGATGGTGCGGTACTTAAATCATCCGAAGTTTTTAACTACGAAGTAAAGAACTCATACACAATAAGAGTTAGATCTACTGATCAGGGTGGTTTGTGGTATGAAAAACAAATAACAATATCGATTACTGATATTGTTGTAGGTTTAACTGTTAGTGGTACTAACTTAACATGTTACGGTAGTGGTGACGGTCGAATTAGTGTAACGTCTCAAACAGGTGGTGATTCACCATACACATATTCGTTAAATGGAACTAACTATCAAACTAGTACCTCTTTCACCGGTTTAAATGCGGGTGATTACACTGTTTATATTAAAGATAGTAATGGTGAAGTTGGGTCAACCACAATAACATTAACCCAACCAAATAAATTAGTAATAACAGTAAGTGATTTTACATTACCAAATTGTAATGGTGATAGTGACGGAGTTATTAATGTTACATCAACAGGAGGTACAGGGGTAAAACAATATTCTAAAGATGGTACTAACTATCAAACAGGTACTTCTTTTACGGGATTAACAAATGGAACATACACATTATATGTAAAAGATGCAAATGGGTGTATCCATTCCGTGACACAAACGTTAAATAGAACTGTAGTGACCACAACCTTAACGGGTGTTAACTTAACGTGTAACGGTGCGGGTAATGGTTCTATTTCTGTTGGAACACCATCAGGTGGAACAGGAAGTGGATACCAAGTTAAATTAGGAAGTGGTGGAACTTACGTAGATTACAACGACACCACATACACTGATTTATCTGCAGGAACATACACGGTTTATGTGAAAGACTCCAACGATTGTGAATATACATTTAATAAAACAATTACTCAACCGGCAGTTTTAGATTTAACTCTTAACACCAGTACATTACCAACATGTTATAATGATAGTGATGGTTCTTTTGTACTTAACGCGACGGGTGGGACACTACCATACGAATACTCTAAGGATAATGGTGTCAATTGGCAAACTTCCGCGACTTTCAGTGGGTTATCTGAGGGGGTTTATTTAACTAAAGTTAGGGACGTTAATGGATGTGTCGATAGTTTATCGGTAAACATATCTAAAAACAATATAAGTGCGACGGTATCACAAGTAAATGTCACATGTAATGGTGGATCTAACGGATCAATCACAATTAGTAATGTTGTTGGTGGTACGGGAAGTGGATATGAAATTAAATTAAATAGTGGAGGTACATACGAAGAATTCTCAACAACAAAAACATATTCATCACTCACCGCAACATCATATACGGTTTATTTAAAAGATTCTAATGGGTGTGAGAGAACTTACTCTTTCACAATATCCCAACCTAACGCGATTTCTGTAACAACAACTTTTAGTAACCCTACATGTTCTTACAGTAGTGATGGTAGAATTACTGTAACCGCAACAGGTGGTAACGGTAGTTATGAATATTCAATCAATAATGTTGATTTTGGTACAGAGAACGTATTTGATGGTTTAACTGTCGGAACATACACCCTTTATGTTAGAGATACTAATGGTTGTACGGGATCAAGAACTAGAACATTAACCAAAACAGCTGTTACATCTTCAGTATCTCAATCAAATGTAACGTGTTATGGTGGTAACAATGGTAGTATAACGGCAGGAACCCCTTCGGGTGGTAATGGACCGACTTACCAATATAGTTTTAATGGTGGTGCTTGGACTACGTTTAATTCAACAACAACGTTTAATAATTTAATTGCGGGCACATATACTCTTTCAGTGAGGGATACAAACCAATGTACCACTACTTACACAAGGACAATTACACAACCCACAGAATTAGTCGCATCAGCATCACCAACGAATCCAACATGTTATGACGGTTCGAATGGTTCTGTTACTCTTAGTTCAACAGGTGGTACAGGGACCAAACTTTATTCACTTAACGGTATTAATTATTTCACTTCGGCAAACTTCACAGGTTTATCAAATGGTAGTTATATTGGTTATGTAAAAGATTCAAACAACTGTATTGATACTGTAGGTTTTACATTAAATAAAACAACCCCAAGTGCTACGTTTGCTAATAGTAATCCTGTTTGTAATGGTGGTACTGGTTCTATAACAGTTTCAAACCCGACAGGTGGTGCGGGAGGTGCAGCACAAACATACCAACATAAAATTGATGATGGGGCATATGCCAATTTCCAAAGTACTTCTTACGTTTACACATCACTAACCGCAGGAACATATACCATATGGATAAAAGATAGTTTAGGTTGTGAAAAATCTTATACAAGAACATTAACCCAACCTACCGCGGTTAGTGTTTCACGTTCGGCAACTGACCCACTGTGTGATGGTGGTACTGACGGTAGAATTACGTGGTCAGTATCTGGTGGATCAGGTTCATATACGTATACACAAAATGGAATTGAAATAACAAATCTATCACAAACCAATTTGGGGGAAGGTACTTACACATTAGTTGCAACTGACTCAAATGGTTGTACAGGAAGTGCAATTGTTATATTAAGTAAATCCGCGGTTTCGGCAACTGTTACCCAAGCAAATATAACATGTAATGGTGGTAGTAACGGATCGATAACGGTTTCAACACCTACAGGTGGAAATGGGGGTACTTACCAAGTTAAATTGAATAGTGGAGGAACATATGTTAACTATAGTTCACCTATTACATATTCTAATTTAACCGCAGGAACATACACTGTATATGTAAAAGATTCTCAGGGTTGTGAAGTAACATATTCGAAAACATTAACCCAACCCGCAGCGGTTACGTTCACCACATCTTCAGTTATTCCAACGTGTTGGGATGGTTCTAATGGTAGTATTACCGTAACGGCAAGTGGTGGTAGTGGATCGTATACATACTCTAAAAATGGGGGAACAACTTATCAAGCATCTAACTCATTTACTTCTTTGGCGAACGGAACATATTCGATTAGGGTAAAAGATAGTAATGGATGTTTAAGTTCGGCATCAAATGTTACACTAAACAGAACCGCACCAAGTGCAACTTTCTCTCACACTGCGGTATCGTGTTACGGAGGTTCGGATGGTACTTTAACTGTTTCAAACCCGACAGGTGGTGCAGGAGGTGCGGCACAAACATATCAATATAAATTGGATGGAGGGGTTTATGCTAACTTCCAAAGTACTTCTTATATCTACCTTAATATTACCGCAGGTTTATATACCATATGGATAAAAGATAGTTTAGGTTGTGAAAAATCTTATACACATACAGTAACTCAACCAACACAATTAACCGCCACTATGTCCAATTACGTAACCGGACCAAATGGTAGTGTTACTGTGACATCCTCAGGTGGTACGTGGCCAAAAACATATAGATTGTATAATGACACGACATCACCATATCAAGTTGGTGGAGGTACTTTAGTCTCAACAATAACAGGAGTTACCGCGGCGAACCCATCACAAATTTTCAGTAATTTACCTGAAGGATATTACTATGTAACGGTTACGGATGCTAACGGATGTACCGCATCTACAGTGATACAAAGTACGTTTGCGGCTCAATCACCACCATCTGGTGGTGGAGGTGGCACTATCGTGTCATTGAACTGTGCACCAACCCTATTTGAATGTCTTTCGTCAGGTGCGGGTGGTGGATCATGTAGTTTCGGATGGACCGACTGTTTTGGAGTCTACCAAAGTGCAATAATACCCGCAGACACTTCGTTTGAAGAATGTGTTGACCACGACCAACCAATTACTGCAACATCGGGTGGACAGGTAAGTATAGATCCTTTCGGTTCATGTGTTAATGGTAACTACGTATAATAAAAACATTTCCAAATAACGAGATATTTATAATAAAAGAATTTTAAAAAAAGAAAAAAATGGCATATCAAGTAACATTTACATTGAATTCGGCATATACGGGAACAACCGAAGCCGATAATTTTACCATCATCGGTAAACACGCAAACGGATCTCCTTCAGATACTATAATTGCAACTAACGTAACTAAAGCCAATTTAACCGCAGGTGTTACATATCAAGTTGCCGATACAGTTACTGGTGGTACTGTAACCTCTACAGGTGTTTGTACAAATTCAGTACCATGGACGGGTCTTTTACAAATCCCTTCTTCAACACCTGAACCAACCGCAACGACTAGACCTGAAGAAATATTCTACATATTCCACCATTGTGGTGGAGGTGATCCATTATTCCAAAGCTTTGGTGTTTCTGCATCGAAATTGATTGCTGTGGGTATGGTGGGTAATCCGGTGACCGGAGATACTGTCACTATAAGTGGTTCACCTAACGTGGGTGCGGTATGGGAATTTAGAGATGAACTTACACTTGCTGACGATGGTGTTACGGTTCTTACATACAATGTTGAAACCTGTACGAATCCTGTCTAATAAGGATAGTAATAATATTTTCAAAAACCCCTTTCACGAGGGGTTTTTTTATTTCATCATTTAAAGAACAAAGTATTTATAATAATACAATATAATAGATGGGTGTACAAATAACGATTAATAACCTTTACGATAACGGTGTGTGTGATGAATATAATATACTCACCGGCACCACTTATAATATAGATGATGCAACGTCGATAGGTATTCATTCCCTACCATATACATGGGATGGGGGTGTATATACAGGTAATCTTTATGTTTTTGTTGAGCACTGTGATGGACATTTAAATCCACCACCGTCGGATGACCCAAAAAAACAAGGAGGATTTCAAGTAAGGTTGTTAAATATAGATTGTCATCAATGTCCTCCAATATCAACACCTAACCCAACACCTAACCCAACAGCCACTATTGCGGTTGATTGTGATATGGTAATAAATGTGGAGGAAGTCTTTGACCCAACGCCATTACCAACACCATTACCAAGTGCAACCCCTGATCCAACGGCCACTATTGCGGTTGATTGTGATATGGTAATAAATGTGGAGGAAGTCTTTGACCCAACACCATTACCTACTGCGACACTGAATCCAACACCATCACCAACTGAAACACCATTACCGACTGCGACACCGAACCCAACACCACCATCGACACCGGAACCAACACCATCACCAACGACAGATTGTACTGAGATGATTATAACTGTCGAGCAGTTAAAATAAAAATAAGTGATATTTATATAGAGAACCAAATATTTAAATAATATGGCAAGACATTTCACAGTTACATTAACATCGGGGACCAACGTAGGTCCATATGAGATTTATTATACATCAATCTCACCATCAAACAAGGCCCTTTTATATGGGACTTTAGATAATGCGGAAAATCTTTCATTAGCGGAGGTTCAAGCGGGGGTTCTTGTAACGATTCCTGATGACGCTAACAGTGTGATTTTATATAACACAAATGCGAATGTAATAAGTGATTGTCCAACCAATTTTGTTGAGTATCCATTAACGGCAGACCCAACATCAACACCATTACCAAGTGCGACACCGGGATCAACACCTAATCCAACAAATAGTCCTACACCGTCGGCAACTGCGGGATCAACACCACTACCAACAAATAGTCCGACACCGTCGGCAACCGCGGGTACAACTCCACTACCAACAAATAGTCCAACACCATCACCAAGCCCGTCGGCATCACCAACCCAATTACCTACTGAGACACCGATACCAACATCAACCCCATTACCAACTCCTGACCCAACGGCAACAGGACTACCTTCTGGTAATTGTCAGTTTGTATTCGTTTCAAATGAAGTGATGACTTCAGGTTATGGTTTAAGATATAATTTAGGGGGTCAAGTTGATACGTTATTTGAAAATATTTTTGCAACCACGAATGTCACCTATAATGGTTTTACGGGTTCTGTATACTCAGTTTGTAGTACCCTTGCACCATCGTATTGGGAACAATCGAGTAACAGTACTTTAATATACCCTTATGGTGTTTACTTATTAGAGTCTGGTGGTGAATGTACACAAAACATAGATTGTGTTTATACTGCACCTTCCGAACTAACACCCGACCCAACACCTTCTCCAACAGCAACGGCAGTTCCTGTGGAATGTTATGAGTGGAGTTATGATGATAGTGGATCAATGGGTGATCCGGACGGTTATGTTAATTACATTGATTGTAACGGAATACCTCAGACACATACATTTGCACCGGGTTCATATGGATTATTATGTGCAAGAAGTATTGCGAGTACCAGTGTTAATGTCAATGTGACCAACGAAGGTTTTGGTGATTGTGGTAGTGGAAGTGTACCTTCACCTACATCAACACCTTTCCCAACGGCAACTACAAGAGAAGTTATATTAAATAGTTTCTATATATCGACACCTAGATTAGATGCTGGCGATTTCTGTACAACAAATTATACAACATCTACATTGGTTAAAATAGATTCATCAACAATATCCGGTACTTTAGGTAAACAAGTATATGAATCCGACGGTATCACACCATATTCGGGAATTTCAGGTAGATTCTACTTTATTAGTACCACATTAGGTGCGGAAAGTCAATTCACCGAACCTAAATACTACGTTGGGATACCTTTTAACGGTATTGTAGACGATGTCGGACAAATTAATTGTGGTGACGGAGGATTAAGACCTGTTTAAAAAAATTAACCCCCTCTAAAAAGGGGGTTTTTTATTATGTATATGATTGAGTTATTAGAGGACTTATTAATAG